>Ga0307515_10000898_pt1 | contig 68462 bp, 63 predicted proteins | sample 17_EM_MG_FD_194513 | JGI IMG/M metagenome (GOLD analysis project Ga0307515, IMG submission 194513) | Populus trichocarpa ectomycorrhiza microbial communities from riparian zone in the Pacific Northwest, United States - 17_EM | ecosystem: Host-associated > Plants > Roots > Unclassified | place... | reverse complement strand
TTCAAGTTGTTGAATGCAGCATGATGTATAGTATCAAGCGCACATAATTGCACGAGTATCATAGTAATGTAGTCAATGCGCAGGTCCATAGGACTTCATAGTGCCACGCGTCAAATATGCTATGGATCACCGACCCAAAAACAGCTTCTCTATGAGTTACGCGTCGCGTAAGGTCATTTTTCCCGGTGTATATGCAGGGGTAATAGCTGATGTGTTGAACTGGCTACACAATCTCCATCTGTGACTAATTGGGCAGAGTGTCGGGCGTCAGAGATACTATGTGATAGTCTGCCTGAGGTTACTCCTAACCCAGCCTGATTTGTCCACTTCCTTGTCGAGCTGTCACTTGCGGCATTTGTGATTGTCTGGGGATGATATCGAGAGCCTGCATAAGCTCTCCAGCAGTGGTCGGTGATGGAGTGGCTGCAGTCGTGTCTATTTTGCGCTGCACAATTGCCGGAAGCTTCAATTCGGTCATCCGGTACTTCATATCTCTATCACGGAAGTAGTCGGCCGCATCCCCCCATCCCTGTTGTGTCAGTCCGTCAATCCTCATCTGGTTATGCCGAAACCTCTCCATGCGGTGCTGTACCGTTTGGGAGATTGTGCCCATCACCCAGCCAGGTTCATCATCTTCGCTCAGCTTGCCAAACTCCGAATCTTCTTCATCATCATCCTCGACTTCCCTGTACTCCTCATCTTCGGAACTTGCGAGATCGCTCAGACTGTCTCCAACAGCATTCAACAACTCCTGGAATGTTGTTTCAGGCTTTGTGGTTGTCGATTGTGCCTTTTGAACATTTCTCATATCTTCCTGCTCTTGCATAATCGCTGCATCTGCATGTTGATCTCGCTTTCTTGCGACTGCGGTCACTCTATCCACATAATTCTCAATCCATATCTGTTTCTCTTTGTTGCTTAAACAGTGTGTTTCCCATCTTTTCTCCGCCAAAGCTTCTTTTTACATCGTAAGCTGCGCAATTCTCACACTGCTCGGACACTGACCGCGTCCAACCACTCTTGCCTCGATTTGCTTGTCGACTTTGTTGTGTGAATTGCTTCGTCCATTTGCCGTATTTGCCCGCCGGAAATGGCGAAAGGTTCTTTTTCGGAGCATTGACCATTTTATCTTTTGTTGATTTTGTTGTTGGGCGAGATGTTGGATGTTGCAAGATATGGACCACATGGAGGCAAGGTGCATCTTTTATGTGAAGGTTCGTAGGTTTGATCAATTTGAACAAAGCAAAATCAGTGTTTTGACCGACACTTCATTGGGAATAGTCATGCTACCCGTACACCATGACTTGATGGTCAGCATGTGATTCATGTAAGATCCCGGCGATGTCTTGAGACAAACATCGCCAGACGTCCTTTCAGTCGGAGAATGTCCTTTTTATATCTATCAAGCATGAGATATCAGCTTTTGTTCATCACAATGTATGACTGTAAACATACACACAACATTGGACCAACTTACTGCCAATCGCAGGACCGTTGGGATCCCCTCCAGCCAATTGCAATGCAGCTATACCCAGCAGGATTCAGCTTGAATTGAAGGTGCAAGTTGGCTGTCACTCATTCCATTTTGACTTGTAGCTGACGATATAATCTTGAGGACTTCCCACTTCTTCTGGTGATCATCTTCCTCATCTTTCCACAACATCAAGTAATGGCTCCAGAAACACTTCTACCAGGTGCGATTGGAGCCGAATGGAGCTGAACGACAGGCACTCCAACCAATGCGCCACCCGGTGAGACACAGCTGCACCGCAGACACCAGTCAGTCCACCGCAATGCTGCAATTGTAGCCACCGAGAATATGACCCAGGACGCGAATTAGAACACGGTAAGTAAAACCAGACACAGCAAGAATAAGAAGCAGCATGCATTCGGATGTGAGTCAATCCATCTCGATGTAAATGAAGGGCAACGAACAATATAACTCACAGCTGGGGTACATAGAGTGCTGCATGACCAATTGATTGCTGCCCGTAATGGAAATCTCCCATGGTCGACCAAGGCGTTTTTTGGCACATTCCGTGAAATTGAACATCACGATGTTGTCAGATCCGGAATTTTCACAGCCGAATTTCGTGATAAACTTCCCCCGGATTGGACCAATGAGGCTTCCAAGATCTTTCAGGAGACTACGGAGTAATATATGGTTAAGGTAATATCCGAATCTCACTTTAGATGCACCATGTAATTTCTTGTAGGTTTTCAACATGTCAGCTACTGTGGCGAGACAAGGAGGTCAGGTACTGCTTGAACAGTCCGACATGCGTCCTGCCTTGTATATGGCCAAAATGGCAAAAGAAGGGTTTTCGTGCACCGCGATGGAGGTAACACAACAAGTCATCAAGAAACCTTGAGCCGAAGTCCGGAGAGAGAAGAAGTGGGCTGATGTGATCCCCGGGCATAACAACGGGAAGGCTGCGATAGAATGTCACCTGGCAATGGTTCGTGAAAATCAAACAGACGGCTGCCTTCCTTGCCAAAATGGCACAGCAAAGATTCCGCAGACACGCTGGAGGCGCAAAGGCACAGGTGCACCTCCTCCACGACCAGCGCCACCTCTGCCCAGAATGCCACCTGCGCCACCTGATGACAGTGAGAGAACTCTAAGCTCCGAAACAGATGGTGTGCCAGCCGGATATGTGTATATACATACCCCGCTTCCCAGCACTCAATTTTTCAATCTTCATCCATATGCCAATGATCGCATGCACGAAAAGGATTTTATTCCAGATTTGCTGACTGATGAAGGTCCATCCACATGTTAGGACACTTTCAGCTGCATGGTAATGCAGCTGACAGCCATTTTGTTGACGACAGCAGCCTTTTGAGTAAACCTGAAAACGAAGATGAGAGTTGACTGAAGGGAACAGGATTTTTGAGTATTTTCATTATCTACCATTAGCAGACACTTTAAAGTATATTTTAAAGGGTATATTTATATGCATCATCAAAGAACAATGTAGTAATAAAGGAGAACGTACATGAACAGCACAGCACGGCTGCCACAAAACATTTCTTGAAATAGTATGCCAAAGCGAATTGTTCCATAGTATGGATACACCCATGGCAAAATGAGCGTCAATGGAGCGTCAACGATTATTGGTCCCGTAAGTCAGGTGAGGGAAAATTGAATTAGTGGTTGTTGTATATAATCACAGTATTGGCTGCCTTTATATGTAAAAGAGACAGCTGCACACTCCCAGCCCCATCTTGTCTTTGAGCGTCAATGGAGCGTCAACGATGTTTGGTCATCCAGCTTGGGTAATCAAATTGGCGAATGATACCAGACATCTATATACCGCGAATTGGCAGCCTTTATAGGCCGATGAGCAAGCAATGTTCCCGCTACAGCCTCCTGGACAATCACATTTTAGCTCGTTTTCTCAACTGCGACTCAGTGATGCTGAGCGTTTCAGGCTATATAATGGGTCACAACTTTGTATATAGCCATTAACAGCCACATTGCGCTTTGATTAACCAAGATGCAAGGCCCAGAATTGTTGACGCTCCGTTGACACTCATTTTCATGATTGTGCAAGGAGCATGTCGCTTTCTTTTTGGCCTATAATGGCGGCCAATACTTTCAGTATGCATTACAATGGCCAAGTCACAGATCAATTACCTGACTTTCAAGACCAAAAAGCTTTGAGGCTCTGCTGACAGACAGTTTCAGAACCGGGCAGGGAGCGTATCGCTTGCTCTTTTGCCTATAAAGGCAGCCTCTAAGTCATTTATGAATGTCTGTGACCAATCGCCATGCAGAGTGACCATGATGCAAAGCCAAACATTGTTGATGCACCATTGACGCTCATTTTCAGAATGCGGCAGGGAGTGTGTCACTTTCTCTTTTGCTTATAAATGCAGCCTATTCCGCATTGATGAACGTCCGCATTCAATTGCCGCTCAGATTACCCAAGTTGCAAGACCAAAAATCATTGACTTACTGTTGACTCTCATTTTCAGGATGGGGCAGGGAGCGTGTCTCACTTGTTTTTGATTATAAAGGCGGCCAATACATCAGAAAAGGACAATGATATACCAATGTCAATACTTTGCGATTATCAATCGGATATTTGAATGCGACCACAAATAGAAAAACCCCAAAACTGGAACTGGAGATTGGAACTGACGGGTCGAGCCAAACCTGGCCAACCCCGCCTGTTGACGAGTACAGGTCCGGGTTTGGCCCGCCAAAATGCGGCAGCCTGGGTGTGGAACTGAATGGATCGGTAATAGTTGTCCGAACCTGGATGGCTGGCGGGTTACCCCGACCTGTTGCTAATCCCAGAAAGAAGTGTTTAAGCTTTGGAAATTGTTACCGGCAGTGCAACCCTACACTTTCAGAGAATCAGAAACCACTGTTGACAAGGCTTATGAAGAAGGGCAAATCGTTGGTATGGGAATCTGGACATGAATTGGCTTTAAAACAATCAATTTGTCATTTACAACTACGCTGAATCAGCAATGTGACAATCATGACAGGATGGGAAATGTCGAAACCTATGGTTTCAAGAACGTTTTTGGAGGCGTAGTGTTACATCACGATGGCCTGGAAATTCTTCATCCAGTGGGATATGATTTGAAGACACATATACTCATCATATGGAATTGGGACAATTACAATAAAACATTGATCACAATCATTGAGGCTATGGAAGAATGGAGCCTGGGATGAATAGGAGGATTGTCACTTCTCTAATTGTGTACTGATAAGAATTTAAGATATTCCATGCTTAAGTAACTTCTTAATTGAAGACAAGTATACTGCAGAGAGGTCCTGCCATATTGAGATTATGAAATGGTTTATTACAGTGGAAAGTGAAATGAGAAATCATACATCCTAAGCAGGATACCTGGATATAACCCCAGGAAGTGGGATGCAAGATTATACCATATGGAACAGGTGGTTCTAAATCTGGAGAACATATTGAAACATTTGTATTTGTTGGCAGATGGTTAGCCAGGCTACAGCCAGCATACAATGTCCAATCTGTTGGTAGACATAAACAAAACTGACACATTTCAAAATACGTTGATGAAAGCAATCCAAGGAGATAACAGTGTTTGGGAGATAATGGTATTCGACTATATAGGGGAAGGAGGACTATTTTCATATTATAGACCGCAATATGTCTGTGAGCATAATTGATTACCACTATGGTTAGTTTAGAATTTCAATAGCAGGGCATATCCGGGATACCCAGAAAGAGCGAAACCATTCAACCAACCTAACACGCTATACAATGTGAAATATTGCAAAATGAGAAGTGCGGTTATGTTCAAAATTCCCATGTATGTCAGTTTTTCCAAAATTTCCAACATCCTACATTTCATGTTCCATGACACACACCAGTGTCAAATACCCTCTGGGAGACCATTTCAAACCAATGTGGGGCTCAAGGTGTCAGAGCATGAGTGGTATGATGCATATTTGGTTGTTGTTGACTAATATCAAATGATACGACACTTGGTCCACTGTCAAACAATGGAGGTTGCATGAGAATGTGCTGCTTGTTCTCATCGAAAGGTGTTCAGAATCCATGGATTCCTCTCAACTTTTGAGTCAGACCACACATCACAGCATGCAGCAGTGTTTGTGCAACAGTTGTTTGAGTATCATGTGATCAAGACACAGATAACTAAAGCTTTCCATCCCCAAACAGATAGCCAGACAGAGTGTATCAATGCCATTACACAACATTAGATTTAGGCCTGTGTGAATGGTTAACATGATGATTGGGTGAAGTGGAAATGTCTTGCAGAATTGGCAGTGAAAAACGGATTATCAGAAGTAACAAGATGTCCTTCATTATACACCACTCAAGGTACACATCCATTGATGACTGTTTCAGATCCAGAATGGGTAAGTCACTATGACTGACAAATACATTCCAATATAGTATAGTAGACGTTTAAACAACTCTACACACACCTCTTCAGTGGTTTCTAATGCAGTTGGATCATACAAGAGAAAGGTATAAAACATGCATCCTTGCTGGTACTGAACATTCAGGTAGGAATGGTGTCAGCAACGGTTCCGGACCGTCAGTCGGGGTCCCTGTCCGGGACGAACCTTGAACTGTGGCCAAATCTGCGGTCTGGGTTGTAAATGCTCCCGAACCGTCAATTCGGTTACGGTGGGATGCAAATCTCCCAACTCATCTGGATTTGGCGGGTTGTCCGCCAGTCGCCCAGCGGGTCCATCTGTAGTTTTATATAATGCTCCCTCTTTTGCAGTTTGATAATAGTATCTTACCAAAAACATGTATTCAGCAGCCAGTGATCTCTTATTGGATGTTTTGCAGTTTGCCATCCATCAGCAAAATGAAAATCGGTCCGGAAGCCAAGTGCACACCTCCCACACTCTCTGGTAGCCCTCACCAGTGCTTCTAAGTACTTCCAGATGCTCCCTGTCCTCCCTGGAGCTTTGCAATGTGCTCTCAGATTCTGCAAGCGCATTCTCAGGTGCTCCTGAAAGCACCTGCAGTTATGGAGGTGCATTCAGGATGCTACGAGATTGGACTATTAGGATATTCATATTGTGAAGCTACTGAGACCACTGCGCAGATCTGCAGGAGACTTTGAGAGCACCTGAGACCTCAGCACAGGTCTGCAGGAGACTTCTAGAGCAGCTGAGACCTCTGTGCAAGCTCTGCGGGAAACTTGGTGCCATATTGTCACAGCAGTGGTTCTTAGGGTTCCACAACCACAAGGCATTTTGTTACAGTCACAAGATTCGCTACATCATAATATGGCATGCAATTTCCAAGTCTCTCTATATTCCTACATACGGAGATACAGGGATGACTGAGATGGACTCAGCGACAGGGAGTATATAATTGGGAGAGCCTGGAATAGAGAGAGGTCATCACATTATACGAAATACACATTCTATCGCTCCCCGCTCTTGGTTTCATACACACTTGCTGAGCTTTCATAGATCAACACAATATGTGTGGTTTCTCAGTCACTTTTTCCAAGCATTCTGAGATCCACACAATTTGTGTGGTTCATTATGGCCGGGTATACATTCATATCCTCTCACCCTCTTTCTACGCTCCTCCAGCAAGAACTGCATTTTCTCAAGAAGTCCCTTCGGATGCCATTCGAGGTGTGGCGGAATATTGATGATAGGCTATCTGCCTTCTAGCTCCACCGTTCCACCACATCATGATTGAGTGAACTTAGAGATGCACTCCAAGGCTGTGATCGAGCGAGTTTAGAGATGCACTTGGAGTGGGTAGCCAACGATCTCTGGAGATCCACTGGGAGGCCATGATCGAGTGAACACAGAGATGCACTCTGAGGTCAAGCGAGTTTGGAGATGCACTTGGAGGGCATGATCGAGCGAACTTAGAGGCCATACTGGAGCGAGTTTCGAGATTCACTTGGAGGCTGTGACCAAGCGAGTTTGGAAATGCACTCCAAGGCCGTGATCATGCGAGTTTGGAAATGCACTTGGATGCTGTGATCGTGCAAACTTCGAGGATGCAATCATGGGAGTTTGGAGATACACTTGGAGGCCGCAATCGTGCGATTTTGGAGATATACTTCGATGCTGTGATTGAGTAAGTTTGGAGATGCACTTGTAGGCCATGATCGAGTGAATTTGAAGATGCACTTGCCGGCCATGATCGATCGGGATTGGAGTAGTACTTTGCAGCACTCAATCTGCAGGCGGTAGCACACGAGGGAGGCGCAACGGGAACTGAGACTTGATTGATTGTGTTACGCCTTTGGTGTTACAGTATATTTCTGGGATCATACAAAATCACTCGATGATCAATATATACATACTTGCTCAGAAATCACAAACCATGACTTGGATTTCTATATTTGATCTACCTGCCAGAGTTGTTCACCTATTAGTCATATCTCCATTCCCGGACCTTTGCATCATATAGTCCATTACAACGGTCAAGCCTAGCGCAAATATTATCAGTATCATCGTTGGATGAGTTATGGTCGCAACATCTCTATTCTGAATGGTTACTTCTTGTCGGAAGGAAATCTTTTTCCTGGTCGCCGACCAAACGACTATTCTCTCAGGCTCCAATGGTTCCTTCCTAAGGAGATGAGGTGTCATCAACATCAGACCATCACGGCATCTCGAGTGATGCGGGGTCATATGAGAGATCAGTCTTTAACCAATGATCGGTATGTCAGAGTCCTGTCAACTGAATGGTGTTATACGAATCGACCCTTGGTTCGACCACACTATATGTGTATGGGCGAATGGGACTTGGGATTCATATGTCCGTAGTGGCGCGGGATGCTCTCTGTTCGATATATGTCAAAATTACTCATCTGCAGATCACTGTATATTTGGCTCCAATAAAGTGTGGTCAAATTAGGTGTTCGGTCATTTGCAGCGATTGTTATACAGTTACGTACGCGGTTGCTATATGAGAGTGCACTCTCACTGGCTCTTGGTGACACAAACCTATTTGTTGATAATTGGCTTCAGATAAGGTCGTATCCATACGAGGTATCGCCAATAGCAATTCTATCGCAAACGAGCAAACGACCTTGATGACTTAGTTAATACTCCTGGGAGTTTGAAGTTGCGTCTCAATGGTAGAGGCAAAGGAATAATGAGGCAGTCACGTATATGAGCTCCAATGCAGGCTTTGGCAGTCTTAGGATTGTTAAGGGTGTGGATCGTCTGATATATATTCAACGACACCAACATGGAGGAAGGACATCGAAAACAACAACTGCAACAAAATCTAGCTACAGATACCCATTGTCCTTCTCGACATGGAGGTTAAGCCTTAACTTTATTCCTGTGTATTAACTATTAGTTGTGCATCAAAGTCAACGAGGATACTTCTCCCTTGAAGTCCAGAGTTGTATGTTCACTATTCAGTTCTATATCACGGATATATCTATCACCTTAGTATACTTGTTTATTCTTAATACCTTCGTCAAGGCCTGTCAGTGATCCGGAAGTGACCAAGACAATACTGTGGTGTCCAACGGCAGTCCGAGGACCTGCCCGATAGTGTCGTGGTTGAGGGTAGTGTGAGCAACAGTTGCAAATCTGCGGTTCGGTTTCGGGTCCGGGTTGGAACCGAATTGGAACCGTAGCAATGTGTTTTACCCAATCAACAAACTGACCTGCAATGAACCCGCGGTTTTTTGGCTGGTTCAACAATTTCGTGAAGTCAACGCATTGGCTCCAAATAGGTATTTGAGTTCTGATCGTATCACAATATGATATATACGGAAAAGATGCAGTTTTGGATACTCTTTCACCACCTGCTGTCCAATTTGTGATCCGATCAATATTCACTGGGTCACAGCGAAAATCACCCAGATCTTGGCGTTATTTCACAGCAACTCAACGAATATAGATCGGATCGCAAATTCGAGCGCAGGAGCTACAAGTGCACGCAAAAGTTCAGCCTTTACATGTATATCATCTTGTGATACGATCAGAACTCAAATACTTAATTGGAGCCCAAGATCTGACGTTCTGTCAATGACGCTCTGTGGTATGTAAAACCCTGGCATATAACCGCGGGTTTATGTCCGGTCCGGGTGACAACCCCACTGTGACAATACGGGTCGGGATTTTGGACGTCTCTGGAACCAAGCCGAACGGGTTTTCCGGTCCGAACCGGACAGCTGGCGGGTCACCTGGACCCGATGCTACCACTAGTTGAGAGGATACTTCTGGGAGGATACTCCTGAGTAAGCGCTACTCCTGAGTCGGCACTACTTGTTCTGCTGAGGCGAAAATACCTTGCTGTGTGGTATAGACACATCGATAGTTAGTGTCATTGCATTCTGTGACAGTCGCTCCTCGAGTACAAGTGCCGGTTGCTGGGACGCTAGTTCAGCATCCGTTAGAAGTCCTAGAGTCATCAAGTTGGTGTGGTGGTTCAAAGGATACTTCTGTCAGACTCTCCTACAGTCGTGAACATCAGCATACTGATAGCTTAAAATGATACTCTGTAGTCGATACTATCTCTCGGGAACAGAGAACTGGACAGTTACCTTGTAATCTTTGGGTGTCAATTCTATTATGCATCCTGAGTGAAGACTTATTCATCTTCTTCTTCATCAGTCCGGAACTCATTAGGGGCTTTTACTGATTAGGACCTAGGATGAGTCTCCCAGTGTTACACATTGATTTACTCGTAATTGTGGGAATGTAGAGAATTGAGTACAACATGGAATGCCGAGTGATGAGAGACTGGCTGATAGCGGGAGACAGTCAATGTTGGGATAACTCAGTATGTGTTGTATGCAGTACTCAGTGGATGCTGTACTCGGTGTATGCTGTACTCAGTGTTAACTCTTGATCATGGCATGGAGATATTGAGAGGGATGATTAACCTTCTTGTTCTTAGGTGATCGTAGAGTTGAGGACGAGAATAAGTGGGATGAGAGGAGATATGACCAATCATAATGAGAAACTGAGACTTAGGAGAATTTCATGTGAGAGTCGAATAACCTTCCCCGATATGGCAGGTACGAGTCTCGATCCGGCATGTAATTACACCGATACGTCATCTTCCCAACCCAATCAGGCACGTTGTTCCTCTGATTTCCCATATCCACTTGTATCCTACATATCTTTCTCATCTTCATCCCATATCTCTCGCTTCCTCGTCCACAACTCTACCATCAATGCAGAACACAAAGTTAAATCATCCCTCTCTATCTCTCCATGCCATGATCATGAGTTGACACAGAGTACAGCATACACCGAGTATAGCATACACCAAATACAGCATTCACCAAGTACAGCCTCCACCGAGTACGGCATCCACCCAAGATTGTTTGTCATCCTTTCATTCCCACGATTATGAGCTGACCAGTGATTGTACCTTCAGCTTCCGGTGTGCCTCCCTACACGATCGACCGCCATCAGCCAGCTCTCCATGAGAGTTCAATGGTACAGTCCCCTTGTCACAGTCCCACGGTTGCGAGGTATATAACTGAGGAATAGAGTCTCAGCACCCGGTGTCCTGTCCGTTGACCTCCTCCAAGAACTTGTCTGAATTCACTCGATCACGGCCTTCAAGTGAATCTCCAAACTCGCTTGATCACGGCCTCCAAGTGCACCTCCAAGCTCGCCTGATCATGGCTTCCAAGTGTATCGCCAGACTCGCTCGATTACAGCCTGCATGTTTGCACAACCAAAGCCTCCAAGTGCATCGCCAAACTCGATCAATTACGGCCTTGAGGTTCGTACGCTCGTGGCCTTGAAGTGCATATCTCCACCCTTGCTCCATCACAGCCTCCAAGTTCGCATGATCATGGCCTCCACAAGTGCATATTTCCAATCTCGCTCAATCACAGCCTCGATGTGTATCTCCATACTCACTAGATCACGCCCTCCAAGTGCATCTCCAAACTCACTCGATCATGTTCTTGGAGTGCATCTCCAAGTTCGCTCAATCACGGCCTCCAACTGTATCACCAAATACGCTCAATTACCACCTCCAAATCCATCTCCAAACTCGCTTGATCACGGCCTTGGTGTGTATCTCTGAGTCCACTCAATGGTCATTTCCAGGCGCATATCAGATTGCTCTCAAGCACTGCCTGCAGCCACACCTGATATACCCTGTGTAAATGGGTAGCTACATAGATACGTAGATGAGAATACAAACTGAATACATGAGACTTTCAAACATAGTTGAATGGTAAGTAGTATCTATGATTTCCAGGCGCACCAGCAGCATTCCCAAAGAAGATGTTGTTTTTCCCAGACTGCTCTACTGTGATTCATGGTGCTCACAGACTTGTCGCCAGTGCTTCCAGGCTTGTCGTCGGCACTCCCAGGCTTGTCATTGGTGCTCCCAGGCTTGTAATTGGTGCTCCCAGGTGCTCCCAGGTGAAACCAAAGTTCTCTCCGGCGCTCCGAGGTGTTCCCAAATATATTCCAATCACTCCCAGGGTACTCCTGTGTAAGTCATTGAAAATCCCAGTTACTGTGAAGGCCATCTGGAATGCCCTGCTAGGGTCTTATACTCTCCTGAAATTGACGCATCTATGTATACACTCCACATTCTCTCAGACACTCCTGGAGGCTCAAAGTGACTAAGATACATTTTCCTGATGTATCAATTATTTTGGAATCCGTGTTTTACCTTTATGTGTTGTATTTTTGCCTATAAAGGCGGTCAATAGTTCCGGGATGAGCTCAAATATCTGGGCAATGCCTTGACTACTCGATACACAAGACCACAAATTGTTGATGCTCTGTTGACGCTGATTTTCAGGATGGGGTAGGGAGTGTGTCACTATAGATATTGCCTCTAAAGATGGCCACTACCTCGTTTACGGATTTGTGCAACCAATGGTCAATTTGATTACCATAATGCAACCACAAAAATCATTGATGCTCCGTTGACGCTCATTTTCAGGATGGGGCAGGCAGGGTGTTGCCATTGTATTTGCCTCAGAGGGCAGCCAATACTTCATTTATGGATGTTTTCAACGAATCACCAGTTAGGTTGCCCAAGATGGGAAGCTGAAAATCGTTGACTCTCGGTTGAACCTCATGTTCTGAATTGGGCAGTGACCATCTCGCTGTCTCTTTTGCATATAAAGGCTGCCGATATGTCGTTTATACATTATAGCAACCAAATGAGTTTTCAATTGCCATACTGAAAAGAGCAATAATCGTTGACGCTCCTTTGACTCTCATTTTGATATATGGTAGATTCGATATCTACTGCTATCAGTCATTAGATTGATAATGATTTGTACTCATTGGTTGCCTTGCTGTGAGATCGAGACTAGGCCGATTGGCGAAGCTGAGCCCAGTAATATTCATGCACTGGTCGCTCCCATTGAATTAAAATTAATACATCTTGCCAAATGATGCATTTCGCCCACTATAGTTCTGTTTATTAACCAATATTCACATGCGACTGCCCAATATTCTCCCATGATATATCTCTAAATGTACTTCTCGGTCGAACTACATAAACAACCTGATGAAAATACATTGACATATTCTGTCTGACTTTTTCTTAGTCCCCCGATTCCTCCTCATTTCAATTGTATTGACCGTCATCAATTCCTTTATATCCTTTTTCTTTGACCTCCATGTAGGCCGAATCAATTCGGAAAGGTTCAGTGAGGAACCCACATTCCGCTGCTCAGAAGGTTCTGGAACTTCGACGCTATTGTCTAACTCCACGTTCAATTCATTGTCTGCCTCCCACTCCTCCTGGCTGTCATTTGGAATATCCCAGTCCCAATTGCAGTCAAGCCAAATTTCAGTTGCCGAAATGTGTCAAGGTGCACAATTCTGATCTCGTTTGGCCAGGAGTCGGTCAAGTCGTTCAATTCGATGGACATTTAATACTTCGGTCCGTCCTCCAGGGCAGTTCTTTGCAGGCAAACCTCGTGGCAAAGGCGATCTTACTGACAATGTAAATGCAGCCGCACCATCATGTTGAAAGTTTGGCCTGGACGCATTGAAGATCTCTTCAGTATCTGAAATGTATCCTATGGCTGTCATTTGCGGGTTTTGAGCTCAAGATTCCTTCTGTATAGCACGTAGGTTTTGGCTACCCTATTACATTTCCTCAAAGTTGTGGACGTTGGGCATTCTGTGCAATGTCCTATCCTCCACCTATCTCTTCATTTTCAAGTCGTTTTCAGTATTCATGGAATCCAATACAAGGTCATCGCCAGCCAATATACCATTATTGGCTCGAGCAAACTGCCTTACGATGACTTTTTCGTGAAGGGTCCCTTCTGTGGTGTTGGACTGCCTCTACCCGATGACGTCTCGCCCAAAGGAAAAACTGGTCTCAACTATCACACCATGTGGTATGATAGAGAATATGTCGCTTGCCACATTGGAGAGTTCGGCGTACGTTGAGTGATTTCCTTTCTGCTGAAGCCACCAGTTAGTGAGATCCGGTATCCAAAATGGACTGCCAATCTCCATATGGTCGTAGTGGTAATCATTATGATTTGGATTAATATACCCCCAGTTCTGTGGTAATTCAGGTGGTGAATTCAAATAGAGCCTTGCGGCTGTCAATAAGCGTGCTGTGCAATCGCTTCGTCTGGGCGTCATTTTGGCCGCATCATTAGTCATTAAGTATTCCCCATCATTGCTGGACCAATCATAAGGATAATAAGAGGATTGACCAGATCTGGAAGCCATTGTGGAGGAGGAGAGGTTGTTGCTTCGTATGATTTAAGGTTTAATGACATGCAAACGTCGATAATTGGCGCAGTAATCATTCTCCACATACTTCAGAATCGCCTCCTAGTATTGGGTAGTCTAGAAAGTCTCTTCCTCACGATTATTATCCATTCCCATGTCCCTCTGCCTAAACAATGGCAACCTCTGGAAAGGATCACGGATGTGTGCCGAAATGAGAAGCAAACTCATCGTTGGAGTAACTTCAGCACAATATTTGGACAGCTTCAGGCACGCAAACTTAACGGTGAAGAATAAGAATTCCTTCAATTGAGTGTTCTTCTTAGCGAAAGCTCACATAACACCATCCATATGATCGAACGTATCATTGTAGACAGTGATAACGTGATGCAGATCAACCATACGCTGTGTTCACATCCACAGGGTCCAGTACCGCAATGGTCTTCGAACTTCCATACCATACACAACGATGGTCCATTCACCCTGAGTTGTGAAGAGAGGCCAGTATTCACTGTATTCCAGATTCTTGAGCAACTCGCGGGTCAATTCTCATCATAGGTTGGCTGACTGAAGTAACCCAGGTGTCGAATTCCGCCGTGTCTTCACATCTATACCAGTTATTACTGCGATTTGACCTTTTGGTGTTTGACAGTCAATGAACTCATTTCAATGACCAGGTGTCAGCGTAATCAATACAGTAAGCATTTGCTGCCATATGACTGTCAGTTTCAGGACTTCCAAAATATCATGAAATATGTACTTTCTTGATTATCTTTGCTAAACCTGGTCTCACGGCAGACACTGTGTTGATTCAAGCATTGCCCTCTTGATGGAGTCTTTGACTCTTTCCAATGTCTATGCCTTCATTCTCTCCTAATTGCTCATCGCGCTCATGGCCTTCCCAAGACTCGGTGTGCCCTTTTACACCCAGAGTGCTTATGAATGCACCTAAAGCAAGCTGAATGATGTGCACCATGCATGGTATGTGGTTTCTCAATGCAGGCCACTCAATTCTGTATGCCTGAAGGGTTGATTGTAATTTGCAAGGCATCATGTAATTTGAGGAAGTGTTATCAGTCGTAATTTCAAGTACACGGCCGTTGGTACGCTTAAACCAATGAAGAACTTCCTTCACATGTACGGCCAGCTGTGCTCCAGTATGTTGACCCTTGCGTAATAACCTTAATCAGCTTTCGAAATAGGAAAAGAGAAGGCCATCAATCTCATCGAATGTGAGTTGTACATCTCACAATGCCCAATTGCAATTCATATAGGAAGCGATGACCGACATTCTGGCGAATTTGCAAGTCGAAGTCCACCCATCTAAAGCTAGACTAACTATATTTCTTGAAGGCAATTGCATCTTCATTGCATCCACTGTCAGTGTGTATTGCCTCCAGCAACTGTTGCAGGGTGAGCTGGGGGCCGGCAGCACCAACCCGCTCCATAATGCATTATATGACCATTCTAGCTCTAGGTTTGTCATCGCATTCAACGGAATGTCAGCCAAAACAAATCCTAATAAGAGGTAGCCATTTCCGGTGTCTTGGTGAAATTCGGCAGTTTGAAAGTCCTTCGCTGCCAGTTTGGAGCACTTTGTGTGTCAGTTGAGTCAATATTGACAAGATATAAATGTCAAATATGAATTGTCTTTGCGAACTTACAATTGTAATTCCTCGACATCCTTGCCTGTTCAGTATGGCCAAAGGTGTTTCATCAACCATTGAACAGGACAAATTCCATGACTTCTGACTCGGTTAATTCGTTTAACTTTGCGATGTGCGCTTTTGCCAACATGTGTTTCCCCAATGAGCAAGTCCCATGTTCTGATGGATGGCGAAGGACTTGATGACAAATGATACATTTGGAACCAGGGCAGCCGGTCTCCTCAATTCCGTAATGCAAATAGAATCGCCACAATCATGCATGTCCAAAATTATTCCAAGCAATAGGGTGCTTCGAGCGTACATTCATTGCAGCCCACTGAGCATCGAAGATAATATGTAATGTAAGGACGCTCCCATCGGGAATACAACCATGTTGAGTTTTGAAAGATTTCATGACCTCTACCAATGAAGTATTTATAGTTTTTGCACCCAACATTGCGGTAGGAAGTTGAACGCTGGGTAATTCGACTTTAGAGACTGTCAAATGTTACGTTATATTAAGGCTGAACGCTGGTTCCTAAATATTGACTCTTGAGCTACACGCGAGAAAAAAGTCAGATCTGTGAGACATTGAATGCATAGTTGTGAAGTTGAATACAATGACACATAGAGAAGACAGAGCATTAACAACTCCATTTAGGAACATTGCAGTGCAGTTTTTTGCGGTGCTGCTTACTAAGCCCCCACAAAAGCGGTTGACGGTCGGTTGGCACACTTTGTCAGGAGGCAGTTACAATATGAACAGTAGCAGTTTTGCCCATAAAGACAGCTGATAGTACAATTATGGGTAAATGCGGTTGCAGTACCATTTGATTATGCAAGATGCATGTCCAAAAATCGGTGATGCTCTGTTGACATTCATTTTTAGAAAGTAGTGATATCGTCATTAACAGTTTTGCCCATAATGGCAGCCGATAGTATGATTATGGGTTAACGCCATTGCATACCCCTTTGATTATCCAAGATACCAGTCCAAAAATCATTGACACTCATTTCACGGTCATTCTTAGTAGGTACTAGCGATATCATTGTTAGGGCTTTTGCCCTTAATGGAGGCCAACAGTTCGATGATGGGTCAACGCCATCGCATTGCCCTTTGATTATCAATGATATGAGACCAAAAACATTGACACTCCAGTGACGCTCATTTTTAGGAGGTACTAGCGATATCATTGGTAGCATTTTTGCCCATACAGGCGGCTGACAGTTCGATTCTGGGTCGATGCCATTGCATAGCCCTTTGATTATCCAAGATGCAGGACGAAAAATCATTGATGCTTTGTTGATGCTCACTTTTAGGAGGTAGTATCATTATCATCACTACCATTTGTGCCCATAAAGGCGGCCAATACCATACTTATGGGTTAATGTCATTGAGCAGCCCAGTGATTATCCAGGATGCAAGACCCAAAATCGATAACGCTGCATTGACACTCATTGCTCAGATGGGGCAACCTGCATGTCACTTCGCTTTCTTCTTACAAAGCCGGCCAATACTTCCTCTTTGGGAGGATGTGACAATGGAGCTATTTGATTGCAGACAGGGTAAGACCAAAAGTCGCTGACGCTCTGTCGTCGCTCACCTTAATGACATACTAACAGTCATTGGATGCTCAACAATCCTACAGAAAGTGCAGATAGTCATTATGGATAGCCAATATATTGTTTCGATGTATAATTATTTGCATTCAAAAGCTTCGAGGCCTCTGTGTTTTTGAGCCATGACTACCCAAGATATCTGAACAATAACTGATGTAGGCTCAACACGTTACAGTGCTTTCGGCCGGCAATTAATGGCATATTGACCCATCCACTAGTTTTGGATTTATACAGCCTGACGTCTTCATCTGTGCATATCCAGCACCTTCCCCTCGAATTTCTTGACGTACCATAAGCAATTATCAAAATCTTGACCATGTGCACCAGGACTGAGTGGAGAGTTATGCAGTTGGATGCGACCATTAATGCAGCATGACGGCTGTCAGTCATCCATATTCGTATTGCGCATTGACCGTTTCTTCATGACTTGTATGACATCACTGAGTTAAATTTTGTTTGCAAATTTTGTCTTTTATTTAGGTTTTCTTTTCTCACTTAACTGTAACAGGTGAGATGATATCAAGTTTGTTGGTTGTCTAGCGAGATGATTTGGAGTCTAGAACTTTCCCATGGCCGAAATGACCGTTGCACACACACTGATGAATTATCATGTCTCACAATGTGGTCACTGAAATCCAGACAAAGCTGACACATAGCCAAATAGGTACACAAATTGCGTTTCAAAGAGATACATCGTCAATATTATGTATTTAGCTATCTGATCCTCTGGCAACCCAGGAGCTATCACCATTTCTTCATCCGAATCCAATTTTCTGTCTGGTCATAAGCTTCTGACGCAATATAGACGGGTATACAGTTCGGTGTTCGACAGGCTTTGATTGCTGAATCTGTGGTGAATCGGGTGCCTTGCCGGGTGGGAGCAATGCTATGCATATGTGTGACTGTTGTGTCCCTGAACCCAGCTTCATTTGACTACTGCCTGGTCGAGATGTCCCTTGCAGCATTTGCGATTTTCCGCAGTCAATATCAAGAGTCTGCATAAGCTTCCCAAATTTCGATGGGGATGTTGTGGCTGCAGTGATGTCTGTTCGAGGCTCAACAACTGCCGGAACCATGGATTCGGCCATCCCTTGCATCATATCTCTCTAATGGAGGTAGTCAGCTGCGTCCACCCATCCCGGTTGGGTCAATTCGTCAAGCATCATCCACTTATGACGAAAACTCTCCATGTGGTGCTGTATCATGTTGTAGATTGTGCCCATCACCCAGCAGGGTTCGTCATCTTCACTGAGCATGCCAAGCTTTGTATCTTCTTCATCATCATCCTCATCTTCACCATCCTCCTAATTGTCTGAAAGTGCAAGATTGCTCAGACTGACTCCATTAGAAGTCAACATCTTCTCGAATGATGATTCCGGCTTTCTGGTTGTCGATCCTACCTTTTCGGCATTGCTCATATCTTCCTGCAATTACATAATCGCGGTCTCTGCATAGTGAACACGCTGTTATGCCACAGCGTTCTCTCTATCCACATAATCCTCGATCCATGTGTCTTTCACTTCTTTGGTTCAACAGTGCGTTTCTCATCTTTTCTCCGCCGAAACCTTCTTTTCAGATCGCAAGCTGCGCAATCCACCCGATTCCAGGACCATTTCTACCTCAAAGCTGCTCTTGCCTTCACTTGCATAATGATGTGGTTGCTTGGAGCGCTTCGTCGATGTGACGTATGTGCCCGCCAGGAGTGGCACAGGATTCATATTCGGATCATTGACCATTGTATCCTGTGTTTACTTTAATGATGGGCGAGATGTTGGATGTTGCAAGATGAGGACCACATGGAGGCAAGCTGCGTCTTTCATGTCAAGGTTGGTATGTTTGTTCAACTAGAACAAGGCAAAATCTGCGTTTTGACTGTCACTTAATTGGGAATAGTACTGCGAACTTTAAACATGACTCGATGGTTGGCGTGTGTTGCATGAATGCTCCCGGGGATTCCTTGAGACAAACATCACCAGAAGTCCTTTGCGTCGAAGAATATCCTGTCTATATCCATCACAACAGAGATTTCTGCTGTCGTTCAAATCGATTTATGTCTGTAATCAAAGCATTAACATCAGACCGAGTAACTGTGAATTACCGTACCGTGCGAATCCTGTGCACCTTGCGGCTATATGCAGTAGGCTTCATGTTGCGGAGAATGTGCAAGTTGGCTGTCATTCATTCTGTTTTGAGTTGAAGCCAACTATATATTCCTCAGGACTTCCCACTTCTTTTTGTTATCATCTTGCTCACCTTTTCCACAACAGCAAGCCATGGCTCCACCTACAACTCAGCCATGTGGGAGTCGATCCCAATCGAGCTGAACGACAGGCACTTGATCTATTTTGCCACATGCCGACACACAGCAGCACGAAAGACGCCAGTTCATTCACTGCGACGCTGCCAATGCAGACACTAGAAATATGACGCACTAAGCACATTTAAAAATGGTATGTAAAAGCGGAATCAGTAAAATTACGAAACAACATATGATCCGATGCGAGTATCTCCATACCGGAGGAGTCAGCTGCCGACAAATATTCTAATGATTAGCTGGTTTACGTAGAGAGCTCTATGACGAATGTATCGCTGCCCATAATGGGCAACCTCCATGCTCGGCCACTGCACTTGCCCGCACAGTCCGCAAACTCGAACATCATGATGGCATCAGTGCTGGGATTTTGACTGACAAATCTCGTGATAAAGGCCCCCGAGAGTGAACAAATCAGCCTGTAAAGACCATTGGGCAGGGTATGGAGTCATAGATGGTTGAGGTAATTGCCGAATCTCAGTGTTAGTAACAACAAATTTCTTGTAGGTTTCCAACATGTCAGCAATTATGGTAAGGCAAGGAGGTCAGGTACAGCCAGTACAGTCCGACATGCGCCTTTCCTTCAACATGGCTACAATGGCGAAAGGAGGGTTATCACGCGCTGCAAGAGAGGAAACGCAACTCCTGATCAAGAAACCTCGCGCCGAAGTCCGACAAGAGAAGCACAGGGCAGTTTTGTTTCCTGGGCTTGAAAAGGTGAAGGCTGTTATTGAACAGACAGCTGACAATGGTTCAAGAAAATCATACAGACAGTTGCCTTCCATGCCTAAATGGCCCAGCAAGGAATCCGGAGACACGCTGCAGGAGCAAAGGCACATGTGCACCGCCACCAGAACCGGTGCCACCTCCGCCCGGAAACCCACCTGCGCCACGTGGTGATAATCAGGAAGCTCCAAGTTCCGGAATCGGAGTTGTGCCACCCGAATATGTGTATGTACATACTCCACTTCCCAATGCTCAATTTGTCAATCATGATGCATATGCCTAGGATCGCACGTGCGATAAAGATTTTATTCCCGATTTGCTTACTGATAAAGAAACATCAACTGGTTAGTAACCTCTCCGCTGCATGGAAATGTCGCTGACATACAATTTGCAGGCGAGAGCAGCCCATTGAGTGAACCCGCCAGTGACAATGAGCATTGATTGAGAGGAACAGAATTTTTGAGTATTATTATTATCTACAATTTGTGGACACTTTAAAGTATAATTTGAAGAATATATTTATATGAATTATTAAAGAACAATGTAGTGATAAAAGAGAAAGTATATGAAGACAATAGAACGGCTGCCAAAACACGATTACTGATATTCAATGTCAAGCTGTGTTCTTCCGTATTGCGGATATGCCTGTCGCAAAATGAGTGTCAACGTGGTGTCAATAATTGCTGGTCCAGTAAGTCAGGTAATTAAAAAGTGACTCAGTCTTTGTTATACATAATCAAAGTATTGGCCGCCTTTATAGGCAAAATGAAAGGCTGCACGCTGCCTGCCCCATCTTGACATTGAGTGTCAACGGAGTGTCAACAATATTTGGTCTTGTATGCCAGTTGATTGATCAGAAACGTGGTCGTTTTGATGCGTACTGAAAGTATTGGTCACCTTAATGGGCAGAAATGCTACCTACGACATTGCTACTGTCTCATACAAATGAGCAACAACGGAGCAACCACATTTTTTGGTCTTGCATCTTGGGTGATCTATGTGGCGCTTGATCACAGACATCTGTACACCAGGAGTTGGCAGGCTGTATAGGCAGATATGCAAGAGATGTTCCCATGACAGCCTCCCAGACATTCAACTCTTCCTTCATTTTCAAAACCAAAACTCAGTGTTCCGGAGGGTTTCAGCCTATATCACCTGTCAACACTTTGTATACAGACAGTCGCGGCCACATCATGTGTTGATTAACCAAAATCCAAGGGCAGAAATTGTTGACACTCCATTAACAGTTATTTCAACAATTGAGTAGGGACCGTGCCATTTTCTGTTTGGCATATACAAGTGACTAACACTGCGATTATGTTTATAAATGACCACATCACTCCTTGATTTCCTGACTGTAATGGCACCACTCCAGCTGACATGTCCAGGGCCGGGTAACACCTGCATTAGATATAGTCGGCTCACCACGAGCCTTAGATCTCTAGCGATACTCTTTCATGTACTTGCTTCTCTACTACTCTACAAGATTGACATCCAAGTTTGCAACCGTATCAACTGATACACCATCTTACGATACCATACAAGGGAGATTGCCTTTACACAATTATTGATCATTAATTTCCGATATGTTTCGCATATGGGATTGTAAAAATTACTCCTCTCTCAACCATTATGACACTCAATCTATGCGTGAGATATCAGTTAGATTTGGGAGCACTGATTGCCGAAGCGATGTTTCTTGGTAAGTCTATTGAATTGAGGTTCACGGTACCAGAGACGATTTCGTGTAAATTCCAGAGCCCAATTGGGCAGCGACGCATCGCGACACCTAAGGACAAGACATTATACCAACTTGAGATATACCAATTGCAATTACAAATGAGGCGTGAATTTTCCACCCCATTGAGGTTAAGAGAAGCAGAGACAATTCCGAGTTGATTCCAGGCCAACCGGCTAGGTGTCGCATTGGCGCCCAAGTCAGCTGAAGTCAATTGGAACAAATCCATCATATGAGAACTGGAAGGCTATTAATCGCAGCCTCAATGACATTTGATAAGTTATAATCCAATTGAGCTAATTGACAATGACAGGGACCACTCCAGATTCCAGATGTCCACAAGAGTTGTGTCACCGGCCATGCTGAAGCCAGCCTGTTCCCGAGATTTCCTCAATTCTTGTCGGACAAGTGCAGTCGCATGCGAACTATCGAGATGGCACAGGGCACAATTGCACACCCAAGTGCACCAACAATGATATTCCTCCCATCCGAGCGAACCAGTGATGAGCATAACCGGGAACCAACATCAAGCAAAGTGCACCTACAGAGGATCAGGGCAGATTTATGTATTACATGGAATTCACGTTGATCCACATCGCCGATAACAGTTGCAATCACAATTACCTCCTACACAACTCGATGCAGTCATCTACGTTACAGATGATGTTAGGAGTTCACTGCAGCGGCTACAGAATTCTTACAAGGCTACATTCGGTCAGTGAGTTACTGAATCAACTATGATAACTGATATGATTACCGGTATCATTGGATTATCGACGGGAAGAGTTCAAGATAGTTGATCAGCCATCGTAGATTATGTGGCAGCTCCGTATGGGAAGTACAGTAACCCCCAAATGTTTTACAGTGGCTAACAGATACACTCTGCAATTACTATTATCAATTCTCACCTTTGGCACCTGATTGGACAGCTGAATCGGGTAGTTGTGCGGAGAGAGACATCAGCAATAATGTATTTCAGTCACTAGGAGCCTCCAGGAGTGTCTGAGAGGATGTGGAGTGTAAACTTAGATGTGTCAATTTCAGGAGAGAATCAGACCCTAGGAGGGCATTCCGGCTGGCCTTCAGAGTAACTGAGATCTCCGATGACTGCTGCACGAGTACCATGGGAGTAATTGTGAGAAGTTTGGGAACAGCTTGGAGCGCCAGAGAGAACATTCGGTGCACCTGGGAGCACCAGGGAGTGCAGGCGACAAGCCTGGGAGCGCCAATGACAAACCTGGGAGCACCAATGACAAGGATGGGAGCGCCGGCGACAAGTCTTGGAGCAACTCGAATCACAGTAGAGCAGTCTGGGAAAACCGACATCTTCTTTGGGAAAGCTGGTGGTACGCCTGGCAATCATAGCTACTACTTATTGTTCAACGATTTTTCCCAATCTGATGTATTCAGTTTGTATTCTCATCTGTGTATCTATATAGCTACCCATCTACACATGATATATCTGGACTGGCTGCAGGCAGTGCTTCAGAGAGATTCGAGGTGCGCCTGAAGATGACGATCGAGTGAACTCAGAGATACACCCTGACGCCTTGATCAAGCAAGTTTGGGGATGCACTTGAAGGCGGTAGTCAAGTGTATTTGGAGATACTCTTCGAGGCCATGGTCAAGTGAACTTAGAGATGCACTCTGAGATCATGATCGAGCGAGTTTGGAGATGCACTTGGAGGCCATAATGGAGCGAGGTTGAAGATACATCTGGAGGCCGTGTTCAAGCGAGTTTGGAGATATCAACTTGTGGAGGCCATGATCATGCGAACTTGGAGGCTGTGATGGAGTGAGTTTGGAGATATGCACATGGAGGCCATGATCGAGCGAGTTTGGAGATGCACTTTGAGGCCATTATCATGCAAACTTGAAGGCCGTAATCGGGGAAGTCTGAACATACACTTGGAGGCGGTGATCGAGTGAGTTTGGAGATGCACTTGGAGGCTGTGATTGAGGGGGTTTGGAGATACACTTAGAGGCTGTGATCGAGCGACTTTAGTGATGCACTTGGTGGCCGTGATGGAGCGAGATTGGATGAGCACCGGCAGGTGGCCGATGGACGGCGTGCCGGATGCTGACACTCTATTGTTGAGTTTGTTAACTTGCAACTGTGGGAATGCGACAAGTTGACATTTCCTTTGAATGCTCATGGAGAGCTGGCGGATGAGGGGCGATTGCGTAGGGAGTCACATGGGAAGCTTGCGCTACTTTCAGTTGTCAACTCGTAATTGCGAGATCGAAGGGAAGACAAACAATCTTTGGTGGATGCTGTACTCGGTGGATGCTGCACTCGGTGTATGCTGTACTCGGTGTATGCTGTACTTGGTGTATGCTGTACTCGGTGTATGCTGTACTCGGTGTATGCTGTACTCGGTGTATGCTGTACTCGGTGTATGCTGTACTCATTGTCAACTCGTGATCATGGCACAGAGAGATAGAGAGGGATGACTTAACTTTGTGTTCTGCAATGATGGTAGAGTTGAGGACAACAAAGAGAGCGATGGGGGATGGAGATGAAAACGATGTGGAGGATACAAGCGGATATGAGTAATCAGGGGAAAGACTTGCCTGTTTGGGTTGGGAAGACCTCGCTTCGGTGTGATTTCACGCCGGATCGGGACATGTGCCTGCCATATCGGGGATGGTAAATTGACTCGAGCACGAAATACTCAAAAGTCCCAGTTTCTCACGATTATTTGTCATGTATCTTCTGATCTATCTCATTCTCATCCTCAACTCTACCATCACCTATGAACACGAAGTTGAGTCATCCGTCACTATCTCTCCATGCCATGTTCAATAGTTGACACCAAGTACAGCATACACCTAGTGCAGCATACACCGAGTACTCCATTCATCATGTACTGTATCATCCGAATATCGACTGAGTCCCGCGCCCAGCCAGTCTCTGATCTCTCCACAGACTAAGTTGTATCCGATTCTCTACATTCCAACAGTCTCGAATTGACCATTGAATTGAGTCTCAGCTCCCATCGCACCTGCCTCCCAAATGACTGCCTCCAGATTGAGCGGCTGCAAGTACTCCTCGGATCTCGCTTGATGATGGCCTCCAATAGCATCTCCTATCTTGCCCGATTATGGCCTCCAAGTGCATCTCCACACTTGCTCACCCAAAGCCTCCGAGTGTACCTCCAATCTCGCACCCTTCTGGCCTCCAAGTGTATCACCAAACTCCCACGATTGCGGCCTACAAGTTTGGATGATCTCAGCCTCCAAGGGCATCTCAACGCTCGCTAGATTATGGCATCGGAGTCCATCTCCAAACTCACTAAATTACAGCCTCCAAGTGTATCACCGAACTCACTTGATTGTGACCTCCAGCTGCACACAATTGTGGCCTCCAAGTGCATGTCCAATCTCGCTCGATCACTGCCTCCAAGTGTATCTCCAAATGTGCATGATGACCGCCTCCAAGTGCATCTCCAAACTGGATCAATCACGGCCTCAGAGTGCATCACTATGTTCAGTCGATCATGATGTGGTGAAACGCTGGAGCTGGAAGGCAGATAGCCAATCATCAATATTCCGCCGCCCCTTGAATGGCATCCATGGGATGTCTTGAGACATAGTGGTTCTGGCTTGGGGAGCGTAGAGAGAGGGTGAGAGGATACGAATGTTTACACGGCCATGATACACCACACACATTAAGTGAATCTCAGAACGCTTGGCAAGAGTGCGTGAGGAACCACACCAATTGCGTGGATCCATGAAAGCTCGGCAAGAGTGTGTGAGACCAAGGGCTGGGGAAGATACAGTATGTATTTCGTATAATGTGATGACGTCTATCTACTCCGGGCTTTCTCAAATGTATACTCTCTGTCGCTGAGTCCATCTCAGTCATCCCTGTATCTCTGTATGTATGTATATGGAGAGAGTTAGATAATACATGCCATATTATGAGGTTGCTAATCTTGTGAATATAACAAAATGCCTTGTGGTTGTGGAACCCTAAGAACCACTGCTGTGAGAATATGGCACCAAGTCTCCCACTGAGCTTGCACAGAGGTCTCAGCTGCACTCGAAGCCTCCTGGAGCCCTGTGCTGAGGTCTCAGGTTCTCTCGAAGTCTCCCACAGACATGGGCAGAGGTCCCAGTAGCTCCAAAATTTGACTATCCTAACAGTCAAATTTTGTAGCATCCTGAATGCACCTCCATAACCGCAGGTGCTTTCAGGAGCACCTGAGAATTCTCTTGCAGAGTCTGAGAGCACATTGCAAAGCTCCAGGGGGGCCTGGGAGCATCTGGAAGTACTTATAAGCACTGGTGAGGGCTAATGGAGAGTCTGGGAGATATGCGCGTGGCTTCCGGACCGATTTACATTTTGCAGATGTACTGTCAAGCGTCAGATACAACAGGCGGAGAACTCAATGCCTGCCGTAGTCATCAGCATGGAAGAAGGGCATGCTGACAATGCTATTCTTCTTGACTATTTGATCTCCCAAGGGGCGCTCGAGGACTGTGGGATCGGCAACACTGACCCAAACATCCCGATTGACAGCAATTGCACGGTTGACTCACTGCATTTCAGGATGCCAGGGGGCAGCAGGGATTACATAGATGAATGTGACGAAAGCAACGAGCATGATGCCATCCCCTCCACTAGCCGGCCACGATGGGCCACGACCGAACTCACGAGGTTGTGGGATCAGGCAGAGATTATTGCAGGGCATAAGAAGGTTGTGGATAAGTGGAACTCGGAAGATCTGCTGCTGGCAGATGATCCATCCAATCAATAATGGGTACGAAGTGAGTGGGGGGAATAGGGGGCAGAGGAGGACACCCCATGTATGGACCATTGGGAAAAGAGTTAAAGATACCCATGTCATGGCTCAGGATGTGAGCGATAATTAGGGATGGAACATAGAAAGAGTCTCAGATGAGCAGTCAGGAGTTGGTGTTACGGAAATGCAGAGATGTTGAGTGACACAAAGTCAGGTACAGAAATATAGTGTGATGGTGGTGGGATTATTTGGGACAATAGGGAAGTGGTCTGAGGTGTACCCACATTGGATGATGTGGCGTGATTGTACTGATAAAGAGTTGCACTGATGGTGTGTAGGATCATCAGGAGTGAGTCAGAAGATATATGGAAGCATAGGACATGATTTGAGAGTGGCAGACAAACTGTATATATAGAGAAGTTGTTGGTGTTGGAGGATTTCCTTATCTTCTCTCTCTACTTGTTCTCTTGTATAGCAAAGCAACAGACAACTTTGAACCAGCTTTGACTCTTGTCAAGTCTGGATTTCTTGATCCGGACTTCAAGCTTCTTTGCCTGGTTCTATGATTACATTCTTCTTTCCCATATCACCTATGCCCAACCCTGCCCGTAACACTTGAACGAGTCCTAATAATTTTTACCTCATATTGAATGTGTGTACCTTCCTCATCAAGGTGTAAGTATTGTTCCGAACCTTATTCTGTTTCTTTTTGGGTTCACTTAGTACAAGATCACTGTGGGATACATGTTTGTGACAATTACGTCGATGAATTACCACTACTTACGGTATTGAATATCTGTCAGTACCCATATCAATCACCATATATCGATGCAAATGTATGACAGTCACTGTACTTCCCAAGTAAACCGGTTTGATCTTGCAGGAAGACCCTGCCTTGTTTTTGAACCCGGACCATTGTATGCTTTCGATTGCATCGAAACCATGCATACAGCATCTTTCGAAGAAGAACCGTTGGAATTATATGCCTGGGAATAATCTGATACCCCCTCTGTTTGGAATATTAGGTGGAAAGATGCAACTTGACAATGCGGATGCCTAGACATTCAATATCCCGTGTTCAGACAACACTGCACTGTAGCACAGACTTTGAGTGCGGTCATCATGTGGTGTTAGGTTAGAGTTGAGCAGCGGAGGCGCATTCACATTACTTCTTGTGTACGTGTCAAATGGATGAATAGACAAGTCAATATGCCCATCACCAGTTTGACAGCTGCACCATAAGTTGACGTACGCTTCACCGTGTGCCAGGATTGGTCCAACAGGTTATGAGACCGGTCGCATTGTATTTTTGGCAATTACGAATCGGCGACTCACGGAGGAATGCCACTTTCGAAGGAGTCGCCTCTTGATGAGCAGCGGAGTATAATTGACAACTTTGACATTGACATCCTCACGATGACTTCTACCGCCATATCAATTGCGAAGTTCAATGGGTCGAACTACAAACAATGGTCAGGGGAGATGGCGCTTCTCTTGGAGCAGAAGCAGGTCAACAGTATAGTCACGGGGGAGGATGAGCGGCCCAAGGATGCAGCGGAGCAGGATGCAACCGCAGCGGAGACATTGGCACATCGGGCTGCAGTCAAAGACTGGGTAAAACAACTTGGTACTGCGCGATCGAGGATCCTGCTCAGCATGGAGCCGCGGCTGCAGGCATCGTATATGGAGATCACGGATGCGTGAACACTCTGGGTAAAGCTGGCGACGGCGTACAAGGCAAAGTTGAAGTTCAATGTCTTTCAGATCCGGGAAGAGCTTTTAGGGATAAGGCTCAAGGAATGTGACGATGTTGAAACTTGCCCTTTACGAAACGACCAGAAGGTGAAGGACTACAATCTCTGTTCCGATGCATTGTCGTCGGATGCGACAAGGACTTTGGCAAAGATGACCGACGAGGAGCACATGTTTTACCTCCTGCGCGGAATACCGAGGAATGACGATTTGCAGTTCTTTCTTGAGTTGATGATAAACAAGAACGTGACGGCAACACTCACGCTAGATGAGATCGTGATCAAGTTGGTCCAGAAGGAGGCCACGACCAAGCGTGAGAACGGCCTATGACAGGAAGCCCTACTGTTCTCGAAAGGGAATGCCAGAGGAAAAGGAAAAGGCAAAGGCAGGAAGAGTGGGAAAGGTCATGAGAGTGATGAGGATCAGGATCGCAAGGGCAAACCAACGTGTTTCTATTGCCATAAGGAAGGGCATAAGGTGTGGAACTGCCGAAGCATGAAACGCGATGATCCTCCCGTCAGAAACGAAATCACTGAAACCGCAGCGAAGGATGATATGCTTACTGCCGCGAGGGTTTCAGCGGAGACAATCGAAAACTACTGGGTGACAGATACTGGCGGAAAAATGGCCCCTTCGAAGGAGAGTTGGTACTTGGATTGTACCTCCACCTCTCACATTTGTGGAAATCGAAGGATGTTCGTTCGGTATATGGGATTCACCAAGCAAGACGACCAGGAGATTCGCGATTCCGCTAGGAGGGAAGCGGGCAAGGCCATCGGACATGGGGATGTACGATTGGGTTTTTGCCTACCTGGAAATCGTGAGCATGAAGTAGTTGTGAGGGATGTTCTGCATGTGGAAGGGGCACACGACTCGCTCTCCCAATCAAAGCTTATAGATAGGGGGTTATGGATTGTCCCCGTCAATGGCTTCGGAATCAAGATATACGACACCACAAATACTGGTCGCGGAGGTCAAGGAACTCTTGTTGCCGTTTCACCCCAGGTTGGAGGACTATTCCGGTTCGATGTGGATGCTAGAGGAAAGGGTCGTCGGTCAAGAGATGTATCTAGAGGGAGGAAGTGACACACATCACCGAATACGATTCCGAATGAGCATCCCTATACAGACATCTTGGAGCCGGAGCAGCCACCGAACAAAAAGGATATATTGGTACCAATTGCATCGACACCCATGATCAACCGACCAACAGCCCGTCGTAATTTCAATGGTGGAAGTTCCAGAGGTGGTGCTGCAGGTCAATTGATGGATTGCGCGGGTTCTGGCGATGAGGATGAAAGTGATGATGAGAATGAAAGTGAGGATGAGGATGAGGATGATCCACCGGTAGTGATCGACAAATCCAAGAAATCATCTTTCACACGGGAATTGGCAGGCCTCGACGGGAATCTCGCGAGTGCATAGGAAGCACCTGCGGGCTCTCAGCGGAGGAGGAGCCGGACTGATCAACGCCGTCGGAGGGGTCAACTGGAGATCAAGAGTGCAGAGGCCGACTAACCAGTCCAGGCCGAAGCTCTTGATACTGAGTAGGATGTGAGTTTTTTCGTTTCTTGGGAGGATAATCGCTTGTGAAGAGCTCTGGGTTTGGCTGATCGCTTGGGAGGAGCTCAGCACGGTTTATCTTTGGGTTTTGTAGTTTCTTGATGGATTTGACATACAGTCATGATACAGCCCTGGAGGAGTGTAGGGCAGACTTTGAGTGCGGTCATCATGTGGTATTAGGTTAGGGTTGAGCGGCGGAGCCGCATTCACTTTACTTCTTGTGTACGTGTCAAATAGATGAATAGACAAGTCAATATACGCATCACTAATTTGGCAGCTGCACCATAAGTCGACGTACGCTTCCCTCTGCGCCAGGATTGGTCCAACATGCACCAGCTATTTGGGTGCTCGGCTCCAGTCCCCAAGGGATCCCAAGGAAGCTTGCAAGTGTTAAGGCCACAACTGCGCCAGAGTAGACTCGACAGTAGGAGACACAGTAGCAGCAGCAAGAACAGCAAACTCCTTGGGTAGCCTTCATATTGTCAGTGTGCTTCCAACTACCACCCCCTCCGAAATAGATGTGTACAATTGGCCCTGGTAGATGTGCCTAGTGCATCGCGATGTCCGGATCTGAACAACATGACCAAGTGTCCCTCATATCAGCTGCCGATCAGGTTCCCATAGGAGAGGTGATGAACAGGAGTATTCTGGGCATGTGATTGGAGGACACCCAGGAGATGTTGGGGATCGCTCAAGAGATGCTATCACAGGTGGCACAGTACACGGAACCCAGAGAGACTGTACAGAGTGTATGCCACCACCCTGAACAAACAATTGAGCTGCACAAGGAGATCAGAGATCTCAATGCTCAACATTTCCTGCTGCTGACTTGCGATCACTCCAGGATGCAGGGACAAATATGGGGACTGGAGAACGACTTTGCCGAAGCCAGGAGGAGGCCAGCCTCCGAAGGAACATCAGGAGAGCTTCAGGAGAAGCTGGCCAAAATGACACAGGAGGCACAAAATTCTGGTGAGGAGGTGAGCAATGTGTGGACGGAGCTAGCCAATATCCTAACCCTAGCTGTGAGGGCGGTTCCGGCTGCTCCTCAGGCAAAGCAACACGTGGGCCAGAATTTTCCAGACTCGCAAGACATTTCAGGGTCGGATCAAACCCAACGGAGTGGTTGGATTGCACACCTCAGGATGGTAATGCAGTGCAACCCTGGAAACTTTCGCAATGAACATTTGAAGATGCTTTACGCATGCAACCACCTGAGGGGTGTAGCCTTGGGCCAGTTTTTGCCACATGTCCAGGATGACAGAACAATTGGGCTGAAAGACCTACCAGCATTTGTACCACTCCTGGGAGCAGCTTTCGGAGACCCAGACTGGGTGGCCACAGCGGAAAGGATAATTCTTGATGTTAAACAACGCAATCATGAGTTCTCCCATTATTATTTGGAGTTCCAAGTTATCGCCACTGATCTGGATTGGAATCAATCAGCCTTGAAGAATGCCCTGCGGATGGGATTATCAAAAGTCATGAATGATTCCTTCACATATTGTGATATGCCAGAGGACCTTCCTACATTTGTTGCGGTGTGTCAGGAGCGGGAGAACTAGATTCGAAAATGCGAGGCACAGACAACGGGCATGTGGACAGGAGCAGGGACAGGTTGTGCCTCTTCCCCCAGACCTCCAGCAATCCCAAATGGCACCACAGTCACCCTGGCCAGATCAGTTGCCAGATATTCAGGACCTGCACCTGTGGATCCCAGTGTGGGCCAACAGAGGATCTCTGCAGAAGAAGGGGCAAAGAGGTTTGCGGATGGGAGATGATTGTACTGTGCTAGGTTCAACCACAGGGCGGCCGAATGCAGGGCAAGAAAAAAGGCCCAGACATTGAAGGCAGCTGGTGTGGAGGTCAATGAAGTAGGAGCTGGGACATGTTCCGAGGAATTGGGAAACGATTATGTCAATTGAAGAAGCATGGCTCTTCAGTTGACAGAAAAAGGTTTGTTGTGAATGCTTTAAAATGTTTTGGAATTTCGTGTCTTTCAGGTAGCAAGGTAGAGATATCGGATGGATCAATGGAATGGAAACATTTCATTATAACCTGCACATTGAACATGAATAATAAACAAATCTCTACATATGCACTGATTGACTGTGGGGCTACAGGCATTACATTCATTGATTAAGATTTTGTTCACTATCATCAGATACCATTACAAGGACGAAATGAGAAACAACATGTTGAGGTCATCGATGGAAGACTCACTCAGTCTGGAGACATCACATATATTGCCACAATAGGAATGGAAATTCAGAACCATAAGGAAATGTTACCCATGTTCATTACCAAGTTAGGACATCATTGAATTATCCTTGGAATGCCCTGGCTACGAGTACATGATGTGGCAGTACAATTTGAGTCAAATACTGTTACATTTGGGTGACAATACTGTACTACACATTGTCATGATGTACCTGTTAAGGTTCAGGGAGTCACAGAGAAACCCCTGGAACCTGTCTATCATGCGATGGAAGGAATATTTGAACCATAAATATGACCACAACGACCGTTCTGAGAGAATATAGTGATGCTTAATGGGTCCTCATTCTTCCAGACCGTTAAGAAAGGGACACTCCAGGTGTTCATGGCCTCACTGTATGATGTTGACAAAGCCATTGAAGAAAAGGACCTGAAAGAACAACCCTGGGAGGAAATCATCCCTGAACAATATCATGAGTTTTTGCCATTGTTTAGTAAGTTTCTTGCAGTTTGACTCCCACCACATCAACCAGGAATTGATCATGAAGTGTGATTAAAGGAGGATGAGACACCTACTTGGGGACCTCTCTATTCAATGTGAAGAGCAGAGTTAGTGGTATTCAAGGAGTGGCTTGACGGAAATATGTTTAAAGGGTTGATATGAAAGTCGTCAGCAGTGTTTGTGGGACCAGGTATATTTGCAAAACTGCTGGGTGGGGGGCTCCAATTCTGTATTGATTATCGGGATACAAAGTGAAAGACAGTAAAAAACTGGTACCCGCTTCCCCTTATACAAGAAATGGTGAATCATTCATGACCAGTCTGAGTTTATACCGAACTCGATGTCTGTCGGCCATATAATTTGCTGCAAATTAAGGAAGGGGATCAGCATAAGTTGGCCTTCTGGACAAGATATGGCTTATTTGAACCTACTGTTATGCAGTTTGGCACAACAAATGCCCCAGCGGATGTTCAAGGGTATATCAAAAATATAATATGGAAAGCCTTGGATGACTTCGTGTCAGCTTACTTCGATGATATATTCATATAGAGTAACTCAGAGGAGGAACATGACGAACTCGTCAAGTGGGTGATCCAACGTCTGATGGAAGGGAGGTTGTATCTGAAACCCGAGAAGTGTGAGTTTCACAAGGAAACTGTGAGTTATTTGGGGTTGATTATATCTACTAAAGGTATCTCTATGGATGAGGGCAAGCTGGAGACGGCAATGATTTGGAGTCGGGAAACGAAAGAAAAGCATGGTAGACTTAACAATTCATTCGAAGGACAACAATTCTACCGAAGCTGTACTTATTATCGAGCATTCATTCCTAAGTATTCGGAGAATGTGTAACTATTGACAAAGTTGACAAAGATGTACGAACCATTCTTTTTGGAAACAGAACAACAACTTGCTTTTGACTCTATAGCTACCGCTTCTGCTACACCACTGGCTCTTCGACACTGTGATCATGGGAGGGAGGATATCATCGAGACAGATGTCTCTGATTATGTCTCCAGCAGCGTGTCATCACAGTACAATGACGAATGTATTCTCCATCCAGTGGTATATTGTTCGATGAAACATGCACCGGCCGAATGTAATTATGATATATACCATAAGGAACTTACGGCCATTATTACACCTCTTGAGGAGTGGAGACCAGTGTTGAAAAGTGAACTAATTGATCTATCTAGATGAGACTCACAGACCATATATGTACAATCTACCATATGTGTATGCGTATGCACTGCCTGACATGAGACGCATAACCCTGGTCCTGATGCATATCCTCATACAGTCACCATCTTCATACAAGACTTCAGACAATGCTGAGACTCACATGCAACACTCCCCCCTCTTGCTACGCTCCATGGAGCAAGAAATCAAACAACTTGTGGTTCCCATAGTAGCCTCCTCAAACCCCTGCATGAACAGGGAAAGACTACTACTGTATCCTGAGGATGCCCATCCATATAAACAAAGAAATCCGTATTCCCAAAAGAAAAGTGAAACAACCTTACATCAAACCTTAAATTGACCATCATTACCATAGACCCTTTGCTTTTGCAAACATCATATGTTTATCCTCAGTAAGTGCCTTTGTGAGTATATCTGCCACATTTTCGACCATGTGTTCATAGCAGTAGTTGTCTATTTCGCGTTTGTGCAGATCTCGACTATTCTGAAACCAAACAGCAATGTGCTTGGTGCGAGCCTTGATGATTCCCACAGTGATGAGAGTGAGAGTTCCCTGATTGTGGCAGTTGATTGGCAGCGGTGGTAAGGCTTCGCCGCAAATGATTTTCGGTACTTGGAGTAACCATTTCACATATCAGAAGGCCTCCAAAAAGGCGATAAATTCAGGCTCCAGAGTTGACATGGCGATTAGGCCTTGCTTCTGAGACTCCCATGAGACTGCTCCACCCTTGGTGGCGAGTGACACATTGCCTCCCTGGGATTTGTGGTCCGGGCGGTCATTGGCCCAATTGGAATCCACATACCCTACAAGGCTATTGCCCCTGTCAATGCCAATGCCAATGCCAATGCGATTGCTGTTGAAATGTAGTTGGAAATCCGCAGTAAATTTGAGGTAATGGAGAACTGAAATGGCAGCGGTCATATCGCTGGTGAATTGCCGCTAATTGTAACCAAAAAGAGCAGCAACTGCATGTGAGATATCTGGCCTAGTTGCAAGTGCTGCGTACATTAGTGATCCCACAACTGCTTGATTGTCTGTGAGATCTTCCAGTTCTTTCTCCCCCCGATCCTCAGCCGAATCCAACATTACATAGGGGTCCATAGTTGTCGATATGCCGTGCGTATGCTCCATGTTGTATTGTCTCAGGATCGTGATAATATAGGCTGTCTGAAGGAGGCTGACCCCTGAACCATCGGAATGGATCTCGATGCCGAGGAATTCGTGTGCTGGGCCTAGATAGTTAATATTATACTTCTCTGAGGGTTTCGCTTTGACCTTGTTTGCAGCATTGGTGACGGATCCCGGATATGACATGCAGATGTCATCAACATACAGAAGACTCAGAATGCCGTCTCAGCAATGATAAAGGTTAGGATCAGCAACGGATTGAGTGAACCCAAGAGAGAGTTGATAGGTGTAGATATTGTCTTGCCATAGCCACGGAGCTGGTTTAAGACCATAGAGAGCTTTCCTGAGTCTCACGATAATCTTCAGTGCGTTCAACCCTTCTGGCAATCCTTCGGGGAAAGTCAGGTAGATGTCAACATTGTCCATTTTGGGGTTTAGGAACAGGGTACCTACATCCAAGTGGTCCATATTCCACAGGTATCTCCCAATGAAAACAATGATATACCAACCTGTGCTTAGCTTCCCACCAGGGACATAAATCTTGCCAAAATCTGTTTGCTCGTATCTTGTTATGACTAGCCATACATTATACCATGTGGACCCGTCAGGATTAGGTTTAGTCATATATACCCACTTAGAGCCAATTGCCATAACTTGCAGTTACCATGCTTATTGGGAATTGAGAGCAGAGAAGGTATTATCGAGCAAGATCAATGTGCTTTCTTCCTCCATTGCTCTTTTCCGGTGATCTCGTTGAGGGCATTCCATAGCTTCTGCGAGGGTGAAAGAATCTCCTGTTGCTTCAGATGCCGTTAATGCTTCTGCGGACCCTTTACATTGACTTCTTGTAAGAAGATTCGCTATCAGCAGAGCTGGAGATGCTGGCAGTAGTTTGCTTGATCTCTTCATTGCTGCAATCATACGCCAGGCAGTCTAATCCTCTCGGCGGAGGCGCCGGCTGTGGGCGATGTCTGCTTCTGCTGCCAAATGCTGGGCAGTTTGATTCTGTTGGCAGAGGTGCCAGCTCTGGGCGTTTTCTGCTTCTTCATCAGGAGCTTCATGCATGTGACATGTGGGTCTCTTACCTATCAGCGTAGGTTGGCTATCTATTCTTGGGCGAGGCCCATCCCCAGTATCTGTTTCTTCGACATATTGCCTATCTTGTGTTTATCCTAACATGTCGATCTCATTGCTTCGATCCCGACATGACATGTGTGCATTTCATTCCTGATCAAAGACAACTTGTGATTGGTCTCTCGCCCTCTGAGATTCGGGATCCCATATCTGCCACAATGTCATTGAGTCAAATGTGTAGCCTACCATCATACTTGGCTTTGAACGTGGGCCAAATTTGCCTTGGCGTTAGGCTGCAGGGATGAGACTGCTTGCCTAACATCCGAATCGACCTAGGTTGTGAAGAGATGGTGGATACAATATCTTGGTGCCTTCAGCATCGTGCGTAGGTTTGCCAAGTCCATGCAGCATCCCATACGACGTTTTGTAGAGTGCCTGATAGCCATCACAGTCATTCTTTCTTTTCAGGCCCTCATTTGGTGATCTTTGATGGAGATAGACTGCAGTATTAACTGTGTCTCCCCAGAACTGAATGGGAGCCAGGGAGTTGATCATCATTGCCTGGGCTTTTTCAGTAATTGTATGGACCATTCAATCCGCAAGGCGATTCTTATGATGAGAGTATGGTGGGTATGGCTCGTATGTAGTACCTCGGGCCGCAATGACAAGTTCGAAAGCCAGATTGTTGTATTCTCCCCATTCATCCTCGCACCGGAATCACGTGATCTTGGATCCCATCGAGTCTACTTGGGCCTGAAATGACTGGTAGGTGAACATGCAGGTCTCGGTTTTCCTATTTGGTAGCAGACATATGCATGTGTACCTCATGTAGTCGGTGATGGATAGTATATAGTATTGATTGTGTGGGATGGTCAGTGTAGGGAAGGAACCGCACACATCCAAATGTACAAGTTCAAAGGGCTTCGTGGTGCTATTGACTGGCAGTCAAAGAACTTTTGCTTCTGCTTGGCCTGTATGCAGACTGTGCACATAGAATCATTGCGTGTATATCTGCCAATCAGAGTTGTGATGATGGTAGGATTCATATGGGCTAGCTGTCCATGCCATAGTCTTGTCACTGGGATTGTGAGAGTCTTTCGAGTGGACATAATTTTGCCTGCAATAGATGCACTTGATGATTCGACTGGAGGTTCGAATGTATGCTGCATTTTACGCTCTGCGATCAGTACTCCTGGAAGTGAGCTGTCTCTTGTTCTCTATGTGCCATTCTCAGTGCTAGATGATAGGAGTTAGGTAGAGGGAACTATGATATATATGCCATTGATTAGTTGTCCGGGGAGAGTGCAGCAAGATGGCAAAGTTATGGAGGATTTTCCGTTCAGCAGTATAGTCGTATGCCCGCCCAAATAAGATTCATAGATTGATTGAAATGAATTTCAAAATGTGGGAATCTGGAGGGCTTCCACTTGGAACCCCTGTATGACGTTGACGAAACTGTAATGCATGACTATAACTGAGTTGTTGTCTCCAGGTTCAATTATTATAAGAAGTGAGAGCTTTTTGGACATTGAGAAGATGCTGCGGTCATCGCACATGTGGTGTGATGTTCGGGATTCAGTGACCCACTTCGGAGCGATGGCAGCGGCAGTGGCGAGAGCCGATGCATTTTGTCAGAAGGGATCACAGTCTCCGGTCATAGCCAGAGCTGCTGTAGCAGTGGCTTTCATCACTCTCCACCACTCCTTGAAACGTTGATAGGAGACTCAAGCATCTTTGACGCTGCCTGGGAGCCGGCACTGGAAGCAAATCCGCTCATCGCTTCCGTTGTTTCCTCCCTCCTGAGTGCGTATGTGTTCTCTGCATGCATCTGGAGTGTGGCTGTCCATTTGGCAATAGATGCACTTACTTTCGTGTCTGTCTCCAGCTCCACCGCTTCCACCATGTCCACCGCGTCCACTGGGTCCATTGGGTCCACCGCATCCACCATGCCCACAGCCAGGGTAACTGCCACGTTGGGAGAGAAGCACAGCCCACCTGGATGCATCTCGGAGTTCTTTGGTGTGGCTAGCTGTAGTTTTCTCTTCCAGGAGGTCATGAACGGCTTCTTCGGGTGTAGGTAGGGGCTTTCTATGCTTCAGGACCATTAATATCACCGCATACTTTGATGGCAGTGATGTGAATAATTGAGTGCGGAAATTGTGATCAGAAATTGTGTTGTCTGTATGGTCCAGTTGTAAGCGGTAGTTACTGAGGTTGGTGAAGTTTGCTTTGAGTGGATCATCGTCCTTAGGTCGGCCAGCGCGGAGCTGGCAAAGAATGTCCTCTCTGCCAAAATAAGATCCAGCAGTGACCAGGTTGATTTCTAGTACATTCCACATCATGTGAGCATTTCTTATACCTTTTACAATACGCCGTACTTCGGGGGAACAGGACAGTCTCTTTATTGATGTAGCCTCAGCTTCGGTAGCCTTCCAATTATCATAGTTGCCATCATGGTCGAGATCGAGGGGCTGCAGTTCAGGAACATCTCCAGTGACGATTGCATATCCTCTGATGGCCGACAGGATGGGTATCGTGTCGTCTCTCGATTTGTCGTAGTTAACGTGAGTAAGCTTATGGATGTCGCCCACTTGGTTTTGTTGAACATAGTTTCGGAGGAAGTCATCGTGAGATTGTGGAGATGGTGTTGGATCTTAGTGGTAATTATGTGGCTGTTCCTACGGCGATGAGGTAGAGGGTTCTTGAGGCTCTTTTCGAGATTGTGATAGAGATTGTAGGAAAGATTGTCAGATTTTAGATAGTAGCAATAACCGGGGTCATAACCTGTCAAAACGTTAACTAATTGATCTATCTAGAAGAGACTCAAAGACCATAGATGTATAATCTACCATATGTGTACGCATATGCATTGCCTGACATGCGACGCATAACTCCGGTCCTGATGCCTATCCTCATACAGTCACCATCTTCACACAAGTCCACATTCTCATACAAGACTTCGGACAATGCTTAGACTCACATGCAATAACCCGGATGCAAATGGGCTGCATACCCCCTCCAATTGTTGACAGATCATAACAATCTTGAGTATTTGATAGCAATGAAGCTGTCAAACTGAAGACTGGCATAATGGTGAGAATATTTTACTCGATTTAAGTATCAAATTGTTTAATGACCAGGCAAATCAACTGGGAAAGCGCATGCGTTGACTAGGAGGCCGGGAGACCTCCCTGGGAGGGGGATGAAATACTTAAACATATGGAACGGGTGGTTTTGAAGCCGCAGAATTGACCAGAGCAATTACGTTTGTTGGCCGATGCGTTGCCTGTTCAGAATTGTCCCTCTACTTTCAAGATTATGACAGAAACATATGGGATGAACCCAGTATCAAAGAAGAACTTGGAAACAATATGTGTGGGTTCTAGCTTGAAGGAAATTACCATGGCAAAATGTACAGAGGAAGAAGAGAGCATACAATATCAAGGGAAATTATATGTACTGGAAAATGACGTGATGCGCTGACAGTTGATACAGGAGCATAATGAGACACCATTGGCGGGAAATCTGGGATGAGCAAAAACATCAACCTTCTTGATGAAGAATAATATTTGAAGGAAATGTGAAAGGAGGTTGATCAATACATAAGGAATTAGCATAACTGCCAGAGGTCTCAGGGCTCACATCATTCGACATTTGGAGTCTTTCGACCACTGCCTGTACCACATATACTGTGGGGAGATATATCAATGGATTGTGTAATGGGGTTACCAGAATGCGAGGGGTTCGACACAGTATTGGTAGTACTAGATAGGTTGTCAATGATGGGACATTTTATACCCGGCCATACAATGATTGATGCACCCAGGCTCGCTGAACTGATGCTATAAGACGTGGTACTGTTACATTGACTTCCGATAATGATGGTATCTGATAGCGGACCACAGTTTGGTGGGATGTTTCATGGCCAGATGTGTAGTTGTTCTGGCGTTGAACGTAAGATGTCAACTTCCTTTAATCCACCAACCGATTGTCAGACTGAGGGGATGAAAGCGAGCATGGAACAGTATGTCGGTGTGTTCATCAATCATCAACAGGATGAAAGGGTGAAATACCTTCCAATGGCCAAGTTTGCTGCAAACAATACAACATCCGAAACTACAAAGTGTACCCTGATCTTCGCCATTCAGGGAGTGGATCGCCGGATGAGATATTTAGAAAACCACTCAATAGACCAAGAACAACGCTGTTTGGATGGCAATCAGGTTCAAGCAGTAATGCAACAGGTTCATGAACACCTCCCAGTTGAGATAAAACAGAGTCAGGCATTACAGGAAAAAGGAGCAAATCGACAACGAATTCCAGCACCAAAAATACAGGTAGAATCCCATTGTCTCACTCCTAGATCCCATGGTGAATGATCCCCTTGTTGGACAGCATGTTTATCGACCACCCCCAGTGGGGGTCAACAGCGAAGAGGAGTATCAAGTTTCAAGGGTGAAGAATAGTCGTACGTGTCGAAACTAGTCGCATTATCTGATCCGCTGGACCCTTTAAAGGCCTCAGGCCTGAATAGGGGATGCTGTCACGGCTCAGGTTGCAATTCATGATTAGGGATGGTTCATAGCTGGAGTCTCAGGTGAGTGGGAAGGAGATGGTGTTATGGAAAGGCAGACATGTTGAGAGACCTGAAGTTAGGTACAGAAATATTGTATGATGGTGGTGTGAATATTTAGGATGATAATGATGTGGTCTGAGGTGCTGCAACATCGGATGATGTGGCATGGTTGTACTCATGAAGTGTTCGGCTGATGGTGCCTCAGATCATGAGGAGGGATTCAGATGATATATCGCAGCATAGGAAACAATTTGACAGTGGCAGACGAACTGTATATACAGAGAGGTTGTTGGTATTTGAGGATTTCCTGTTCTTCTCTCTTTACTTGTTCTCTTGTATAGCAAAGCAACAGACGATTTTGAACTACATTTGACTCTTGTCTTGTCTTGATTTCTCAATCCGCACTTCAAGCTCCTTTGCCTGGTCCTATGATTACATTTTGGTTTCCAATTTCACCTGTACCCGACCCCACACATTACAACCCCAGATGCACAATTGAGTGGAGTAGCAAGATGGAGGGAGAATATTGAAACCACACAATTCAGTCAATTTGTGACATGGTGGGGGAAAAAATATTCCTATTGGCTTGGTTGCACCCACATTACCTGGTAAATACCTACCATTCTGCCCTTACCCTCTTGTAACCTAGAGACAAGAGAGACGACAACTATTGCCGAAGTGGACAGACCATTCTGAACTCAGAACTGAAGCGATAAGCAAGATATTCCAAAGCACCGAGTACAGGTGGGGAACCAGGAGGGCAAGAAGCGAGGCCATTGTATAGAGATATGAGAAGAGCATACCAGAGAAATCAGAAACCACATAGAGACTGTAAACAGAAAGAATTGGCACAAACTAACCCTCCACATATATAAAGAGCTCCTCCCGCCCACGCTCCTCAGGCGAGACAGCCACTGTACTGTACCATTCATCGCACTCTGCAAAGCAATGAATGTGCGCAATATCATGATCTCAACCATAGCCAATGATCAACATGCCATTTTCTTCAGAGAACAACACTGCAGCATTATTCGGAGATGCCATCGATTTCGATATGTCGTTGAATATTCAACCACTACCACAACTGCGATAAGCTTCGACTCCACCACTGCAGTAGCCGTCATCACTGCAGCCACCACCACAGCCAGCACCGCAGCCACCACCACCGCAGCCACCACCACCGCAGCCACCACCACTGCAGCCACCACCACCGCAGCCACCACCACCACATTCACCACCCCTGCAGCCACCACCCCCACCGCCACCACCACTGCTGCCACCACCACCACCACAGCTACCTCCACTGCAGCCACCTCCACCACAGCCACCACCACCACCGCAGCCACTACCACCACAGCCATCACCAACACAGCAACCACCACTACAGACACCACCACTGCAGCCGCTCCCACTGCCATTACCGTGTATACCCCCTCCTCAGATATCTCCAGTATTGGTTCTGAGCCCTCCCTAGTATCCCTGTCATCGGGTACTCTATCACACGTCAGCCGGGAATCCTTCTTATATAGACCTGACAGATCGCAACATGAACCTGTGAAGTTCACCACTTGTGAACTGTCCCCCCAACTCACAGCGAATATCATGTTGGAGATCTATGATCACTTTAGTGACATTACCAAAGCTGCCAAAGCCAAGGTCGCTTGGTTGTTGAACTTTGCAGAGAGAAACCTTGTCCTGAAGAAGTTGAAGTACAAGTAATACAATGACTTTCTCAAGGCCCTTGACAGCTCTGCCATGGTAAGGGAGATGATGAAGCAATACCTCTCTGCCCAACAAAGGAAGACCTGGGCAATGAAGAAGCTGGAAGACCTCTGGCAACTCTATCCTGAACTCCTGAATATCCTGAGCAATTCCAGTGGAAGTGAGAAGTAGCTGCAAGTAACCCCAATCACCCACCAAACATCCGGAGATCCAGTGTTAGCCCAGAGATGCCTCTGTTATGTATATGTCGACTGTCTCACCAAGCTAACCGGAAGTTGAAAGCAAACAAGTAGTTTACTTCTGGAGACTTCCAGGAGGCTAAAAAGTTATTAGATAAGGGCTTCCCTCCGCTGGAAGAAAGAATCAACTATGAAGCGATGGGCTTGAAATGGTACTGAGCGTAGATATTACCCAGTTGCTATTACCCTTGGATGGATGCCTGTGATCATGTCAATTGACTTTGGATCATCTCACCATCAGTGCCACCTTCCAACCATCGGATACCCATACCGCCTCCATCCCCTGAGAAGGGCAACATTATTCCACCGCCAACCCTACCAACCAGGTAATCAGGTATGGAAACCGAAATGGTTGGGAGTAACGTTAGAAGCATTTTGATGGACCTGGCAGAGGATGGATCTGAAGATGGAACCAGCACTACCACCAAGACAGTGGACAGTACCATCATGCCAGCGCCCAGCGAGAAAGAGGCTGGTTTAATCCCACCAGCACCCACTAAGAAAGATGCCAGTACAATGCCACCAGCTGCCACCAAGAAAGTGGCTGATACAATCCCGCCAGCTTCCACTGAGAAGGAGGACGGTATAATCCAAGAGAAACCTACTGATCCGAACCAGGAGAGTAGTCCAAAGCCCAATCAGCATGCCACTCCCAGCAGCAACAGAAGCAGTTCCAACGATAAAACAACAGAGGAAGATCACGTGTGATGCTTTCGAAAATGGCTCCACCTCCAGCCGGACTCCAAGAGAATGTTGAATCACACGACGATGATGCTGGCACACCATGAGAGAACAATGGTGAACAAAGCGTTACCTATCTTCCAACAAGAAGTAAACAAGGACCCAGAGTTGTTGAGAGAAGCTGGGCCACAAAGCACTGGGGGCATATACCCAATGCGTGAGACAATATTTCAATTCGACACTTGGAGTTGCACCATCTCGTACATCGCAACATGTCAAGGAAAGTGAAAAGCCATTACAGAGAATAGCAGGAGAAACTGGGTGGGCAAGGAGTGAGATTTCTTATGTTTTTCCTTTTGGTTTATGGTATTCCTTTGGGGTTATGCCTTTCCTTTGGGTATATGATTATCCTTTGTGTTCATAGTTTGCCTTTGGGTTGATGTTATGCTGATGTTCTTTCGGGTTGGGGTATACAGTTATATGGAAGAAGAGAGTTGTGCTTCGCACAATAAGCCAGGGAGGAGTTGTGGCAGGAGAATCCCTTTCACACCACTGCTGCCACTTAGGCAAGGTAGAGGAAACCCGGCCAGGGACATATGGGGATCGAGGGATAATACAGATTGTCTGATCGATTGTGGGTGAACAAAAATACTACTATAATGCTGATGGGCCATGCGACATGGGGATACAGATGTACAGGGGTAACTGAGATGGACTGAGTGATGGGGTGTATATCGTCCGGATAGCTTAGGGTAGATAGGCATCATCCCATCGTAAAATCATACAATGACATCCACTTTCCATCCTTTCCACCAATTAGTCTCACTCTCTCTTTCCGAGATTTCGTAGATCCACTCAATTGCATGGTTTGTCACAGCTGGGTACCCTGGCATATCTTTTCAACATCTTCCTGTGCTCAAGCCATAACTGGGCTATCTCAAGAATTCCCTTTGGATGCCGCGAATGGTGTGGTGGAGTGTTGAGGATGATCTCTCCACCTTATGGCACTGTCGTTTCGCCATGCAGCCCAGGTGCACTGACAATCCATGCCTATTGGAGATCAGAATGTTTTGCAATCCAAGGCCAGTGGTGATCAGAATGTTCCCCAACATCCAAGTGCCACAATTCAGGGATCTTGTAAGGACGCGTACGCCAGCGTCCGGCAATATAAGGATACAGTTGCACACCTGGATCACAGTAATCTCAGAAGTAGGTTCGGTGGTAAGATTCACAATAGTGATCCAAGATCCGTGGCGAGGTCTAAGTAAGGTTGCGCTTACCCGGCCTATGACATGACCGCTGCAACCCTAGCCACTAGTACAAGAACTCCGCCGTTACATCATCCCCTTCTTTGGGGGCAGAACTCCTGGGCTGTGTGATCCCGTACATGGAGAAACAAGGTGAAAGGAAACAACCAAACAACCGAGAAAACACACGCAGACTGACCCCACAGCCGGGATAAACAAAGCAAACTAATCCCACAACCGTTTGGTGCCTCCCAGGATGTCTTTTCGGCGGATCTGGTGCACTGGGAATGTCCACCTCCAATTGAACATGATCTGGAGGTGGTAAAACCCATGCCGATGCCATTTGCACTGCACCAGTATCTAATAGGACGAGAGGACAAGCAAAACAAGTAGTCCAATTGGTCCTGTGTCAACATCTCGACGTGGCTTCCCCGGGTGCTTTTGGTGAAACTCCTCGACTCACACTGAAGTATTTTCAAGATTTGCTGCTAATTCCCATCTCGTACAGAGGTGGCTGTAGCCAGCCCACTGGACTAGATAGTGTAACTTCCGGTAGCATCGCTTGGAGTCGAGAATCCAATCGACTTCCCACTCCTCCAAATCATCGAAGATGACTGGGTGTGCCTCCGATGAGGGTTGGCTAATGGTTGGGGGTGTATAATGATCGAGTAGTGGCATGTGGAACACGTTGTGATTGCACACCGACTTCGGCAAGTTTAATTTGTAAGCGTTCTTATTGATGGTCTCACTTACCGTATATGGTCCAGCGCACTTGTAGTCGAGTGTCTTCGAAGGCCTGGTTGTGGGGAACTGTCTAGTCTAGAGCCAGACTCTATCTCCCACTTCGAAAGTGATCTCCTTCCCACCAGCATACATCATCTGTTTATCATGGGCTTCAACACAGTTTCCTCGGAAGACACAGTAAGTTTCCTCTTGTCCTTCGAGCAAAACGTCCGCTTGGGTCTGAGACTTCAGGGTGGTTGCTTTCGGCGTCTTGAACTGCATCTCGGGATGCCGATGATACACTGCCTAGACCGGGGTCATCCTTGTTGAAGGGTGCACAGAGTAGTTGTACCCAAATTCCACTAAATGTAAGAGTTCAACCCAGGTATCTTGCTTGTAGTGGCAGAAGGCTCATAAGTATTTTGGCATGGTCTGGTTTCAGCGCTCCGTTTGGCCGTCTGTTTGGGGGTAAAAGGCGGTCGAAAGGCGGTGATTGATGCTCATGTGAGAGCAAACTCGATTCCAGAATCAGCTGGTGAACTGTGTGCCGCTGTCGGTGATGAGATTATCCTACATGTTGAGCTTGCAGATAATGTGTTCAGAAAACATGCGTGCCAGTTCTGGTTAGTCGATGTCCTTCCGGCAGGGGAGGTAGATCGCCATCTTAGTCAATCAGGCAATGATTACCACAATCCCAGTGCATGCCGATCTCGTTGACTCAGGCAGGTCAGTGAAGAAATCCACGGTGACTCCTTCCCAAGGACGATGGGGTGGTGGCAGTGGAATGTTAGTTCCGTGGCATGCATGGCGCGGTGGCATGATTCGGTGGCATACATCACATCTGGCAACGTACTTTCGTACCCTCTCATCCGGTGCAGGCCAGCAGAAATCTCTAGATACGAGTTCAGCACTTCTACGGGCTCCAAACTGGCCAGATTCAGGATTGTCATGGAAAAGACTTATCACTTTGCTCCGGAGGAGTTCTGGTACGTATATCCTCCCTTCGTAGGTCAGGGCCCCTGAGACGACTTTGCAATTTGTATGCGAGTCTGTTACACCCTCCGCTCTACCGTTCTCTGTCAGGTCAGGGTAGTCGACCATTTGGATATCGACGATTTTCTTGTTTACGTCAGTAGCCAGTGTGTCGGTACGCTGGGCTGGCTTGATAATCATTAGGAGATCATTGTAAGGTTCAACGGCAGTTAAAGTTGCTACAAGTCCTGCAGTAGATGTCTCATATCTGATCTCGTAATCAGGTCGTCTGGAGGGTCCATCTGCCGCGTTCATGTTTCCTGCCAGATGCTCGATGACCAAGTCGTATGAAGAAACAATCTCCGCCCACCTAGCCTGTCTTCGGGAGAGCAATTTTGATCTTTGGAAATACTCGAGATTCTTGTGGTCGCATTGTATCAGGATCCTGTGATTTGCCCCCTCGAGGTAGTGTCACCATTGCTTTATGGTTTCCACAATCTCAAGGAGTTCCCGATCGTATGTGTCGTAGTTCTGTTTGGCAGCTGAGCATTTTCCAGAGTAAAAGTTGACTGCTCATAGAGTTCCGAACCAGTCATACTGATTAACAATGCCGGCGATTGCGAAGCCGCTTGCATTGGTCTGGAGAATTATCAGCTTTGCCTGATCAAAATGCTGGAGGATCGCAGCATCGTTGAAGGCCTTCATAAGTTTCCAAGATGCTAGTTCGGCTTCCTCAGTCGATTCCCTTCTCGGTAGAGGTTTATTGGGCTTCCCGGGTGCCTTGCCAGGGGTTTTCAGAGTGCGTACTATTTCTGTTGTCCTCAGTTGCTCTGTTAAGGGTAGCATTACCTTCGCATATGTCCTCATCAATCACCAGTAGAAATTGGCAAATCTGAGGAGCACCTGTACATCTCGAAGTGTTGTTGGCGTCGGCAAGTCCTCTATAGTTGCGATTCTGTCCCAATCCATGCCGATCCGGTCTGAGTTGATGACAAACCCAATGAAGCTGACCTCCGAGACCCCGAATTGACACATTTCGGCTTTGCAGTAGAGACCGATTTCCCGTAGTCGACCCAGCTCCTTGTGTACGTGTTCTTTGTGCTCCTTCTCATGAGTGGAATGAATTGAGATATCGTCAAGGTAGCACACGGCGAAGTCGTCAATAGATGGCTGTAAGCAATCGTCAATGTAAGACTGGAACGTAGCCTGTGTGTTTGTTAGGCCGAAAGGGATAACCCGATATTTGAACTGACTGTACCGAATTCTGAAAGCCCTCTTGTATTCGTCGCCTTGTTTGTTCCGGATGAGGTGGTAGGCATTCTGAAGATCCAGCTTTGTGATGATACACGCTCCGCAAAGTCGGTCCAGCATTTCCCAGATCAAGGGTAGTGGATACCGGTTTTCAATGGTGGACTTGTTGAGTGCTAGGTAGTCGACGGAGAGTCTCAGGCCGCCATCTGTCATGTTGGCGAATACGATTGGAGCTGCAGTCATTGATGCCAATTGCTGGATCAATCCATTGGCTAGCTGTGTGTCGATATGGGCTTTGTGTGTTCTAAGTTCGATGTGTGAGAGATTGTAGGTCCGTTGATAAGGCAATTGGTAGCTCGGTTCTATGTCAATCGTGTCGTCTATAGATAGGTGTGGTGCAACTGTTTCTGCTTTTGTCTTGCTAAAGACCTCCACAAATTGCAAGTACTTGGCGGTGATGTAACCTCTGTCATCTGTACACACCCTCTCCAACAGTGCTCCATCGGTCTATTTTAGCCAATGCTTTTTTCAAGGAAATGGGAGGGGAGGAAGGGGTCTATTCCAGGAGGCCTTGTCGTTAGTGGTTTGCTCCCAAAGGAACCAAGCCCCGCTGTCCACTCACTCCCTTCGGGTCTCGGCGAGCCGATAGCAGTCATTCAAGGATCCGATGTGGATGCTCTTCTGTCCCAACTATCGGCGCTGCTCTTTGCTCACCCGGTCAGCCTGTGAGGGTATTCACTTTTTTCGTAAGTCCGCTCTACTGTAGCTCCCAGCAATTCTATACAATCCTTTATCTTCAAGGCGAAGGCCGCAGTAACTTCCTCGCCAGCAAGTAGGTCATCAAAAGCTATGGCTGAAAGCAGTTGAATGCTAACTCCACTCTCCTCCTGCTGGTTTGGCAGGGTATCTTGGGTGTCTGAACCGGTAGGGTTCTTCAATGACAAGTGTAATATCTTCGACCAGTCCATCTCTGGATTACGAGCTAGGAACGACGGGAGCCCAGGAACCAGATCATATGCCTTGATCGGTACTACTAGCACCTCCGATTTTTCACCCGGAGCTAGGTGCCTCAAATATTGAACTGAAATAGTCGTCTTTCGGCTGTCTTTGCATGCTCAATTACATTGCCATTGAGGCCATGGGAAATAGAATGAGCCGCCTGGTGTCGCAGTCTGAGCCTCCAAAGGAGTTCTGGGGACATAACGATGCTAGTTGTGCCGCAGTCCACAAAAGCTCGTACCCGCTGCATCTCGCCAGTTGGTCTCGTATCTGAACATCATGAACAATGTGCGTTGAATCTGGGGTCTCTATGCCGCAGACATATTGACTAAACATGTGAGCTCTCAGGCTCTCCAAAACAATCCTGGGTCACAATGATATCCAATGCGGTTGAACCTCGTCCAAAGTCGCCATCAACACCTGTGTCGCCGCCGCCTGCATTCCCAGGTCCATCTCGTCCAACCTCTCTCGCTGAGCCAGATACCGGGCGAGGTATACTAGTGTGTGTGTTGCCGCATATCGAACGATCGTTGGCGTTTGACGTGGCGTTCTCCGTCATTGGTGTCGAGTTTTTGTGGTGACTACTGTTCGGGCTTCTCGTTGGGTGAGTATTGTGGGCATTCCCGAGATTGATGGCCTATCACTCCGCATCTCAAGCAAACTCTCGCTTCTAATCGTAGATGACGCTCCTCCCTAGTTATCCAAGCCGGGGGTGGGAGTGTCGATTTCAGGACAGGTTTTGTTCTCATGCACACTTCCGATGTTGAGCTATCTCCCACCTGGGTCCATGGTTGATGAGGTCTCTTCTTTCCCTTCTGATTGCCACTCCCACTTTCGGTTGGTCGTTGTTGCTTATCGTGATTCTGTGGTGGTGTTTCAACGTCTGCCCCTGTGTCGAAGAGGTCGTCAATGGAGTTGAATCTCCCGTTTGCCTTGGGAAAACGACTTAGCTTTGGATGAAGGTAAGGTTTCAACCCAGCCCATATCATATCGTAAAGCATGGTCATATGCTGGTTCTGTCGGTGGATGACTCAGGTCATGTTAAGGTGCGGCTCTGTTGCATTAGGTGCGGCTCTGTGGCAGTAGTGCAGCTCTGCGGGAGACTCGCGTATTAGTTAGTTCTAGCAAGATGTCAGTTCGATCATCAATATCGTTCACTTCAATACGTACGGAGAGGCTATTTGCCCACATTGGTAGCCACACTCGACTTCTGACGGCGTCACAAGCATTAGAAGCGATCGAAACACAACGCACGATGACAGATTTTCTTGGTGTATCTTCGAACCAGTGGACTGCCCGTGGCTCGGAGGCATCGCAGGAGTCTTCCAACTTTGCGGCACTTCCTGCTATGCAAGACACACACGACACGCACGATGTCAGTTTTACCAACAAAATCGAACAAGCCAGGTCAATTAGGTTTAGCAGCAGGTTTACGACCTCAACCACTGCGGGCTTCCAACCTACAGAACTTTGCACCACCGAATACATCACAGACCGAATGAAGATCATCGACGATGGCCCTGGGATCTTGTCTGACCAAGCAATCAACTGGATCAGGGCTACGGAGAATGTCCAATTGCAGATCATCGATACTAACCTCTCTGAGGGCCTTGAACAAGCCAAGAAATTCGCCGTGATTTGCGATCTCAATGAGAGCCTGGCCACCAAAGTCAAGAACTTGGAGGCGATGGAGCCCGTCTGAGATGGCCCGATCAGGGAATTGGCGGCCACTCAGCAGGAAATTGAGGCATTGGAGGAAGACCTTCACATCGAGAAACGTCGATCTGCCAAGTTGGAGAGATGGCTCGACAAGTGCAAGTTGGAGCTGGAGACAACGGAGCTGACAGACATCGCACAGTTCTGGCTTGAGAAGGACATACTGCTGCACCAAGTCAACAATCTCTCGTCATGGAAGAGCAGCCTGGAATCCGATTTGAGAGCATTCGCACGTGTCATTCAGCTACCCAAGACGAACCAAATACGTGCGACCCCGGCGCCAAACACCTCCCAACCGCCTCCAGGCCTATCCGGGATCCGTGGCTCCTCTGAACCAACCTCTGGCCTATTCGGGATCCGTGGCTCATCTGGAAGCAGTGGCTTCTCTGTCAAGTCATCTAACCTTCCGACATATGAGGCCACACAAACCTTGGACATTGTCACCACCTTCCTTTCTGCTCTGGAGCAACACTTCAAGGATGCAGCGCAGGCCATTGGATGGGTCGGCACAACAGACTGGGGAGAGCAAGGAGTGCTACAATTGAAAGGCGACGCAGCTGTCTGGGCCATGCACCGCTTCCCAATGAGTGCGCCCATAGAATGGTCCACCTTTTGCACAGAGTTGAAAGCTAAGTTTATTCCATCCAACACCTTGGACCTGGTCAAATGCGAATGAGAAGAACTGAGCTTGAAGAAGGGAGAAAGTGTCACAGAGTTTAACGAGGATTTCCGTCGCCTTCATTCGAAATTGGACCTGCACCAGCCTATGCCTGCCAAAATGTTAGCAGACGAGTATGGATATATAATTGAAAAGGGCAACCACGGAGTTTATAGAGACTTGGTTCGTTATATTGGCATGCGCGATAGGACTCCAACCCTCGAACAGCGCATGGAACACCTCGCCACACTGGACACGTCTCTCAACAAGTCTCAATCTGGAAGTGGCCCCAACACTACCACAATTACGAAAGCTTCAGCTAGGAAGATGGACTCCAAGAAAGGTGGTACAACTGGCACAGTTGGCCCAGCCAAAGACGATGGCTTGACCTGCTATAACTGTGGCCAGGTGGGTCATATCTCTCGCAATTGCCCAAACCGCGACATGATGAAGAAGCTACTCAAACAAGCTTAGGTCGGAAAAGAAGCCCCAAATGCCAAGTCTGGATGCCACCGTAAAGATCAGAAACAAGGAGGTGCACTGACCAGTAGAATGGAGAGTGGTCGGCTTGCAGCGGAAAATGAGGCTACGCAGGATACAGACAGTGAGGCGCAAAGCAAGTTGGACAGTCTCTCAGACTCGGACTCTGAAGTGGGAACAGGCAAAGCAGGTCAGTAGCTGCGGCTGTACCTCCCATAAAAGCACCATCATGTATGGTATCGTCAAACAAAAAGGGTAGCAAATTGGTGCCAGATAGTAAATTCAAGTTATTCACCCTTTACCACCACGTGAAAGATAGTAAACTAGATGACTCAGTGGTCGACCAGCTAATGTTTAATGGGAAAATAAGATACCAAACGAAAGGAGGATGGTGGAGCAGCAGAGAGGTAAGGGTAGTGAAGGACGATGGTGTGTCAGAGAACTATGTGGGGCAGAAGTCCATTGAGGAACTTAAACGCCAAGGGGCCGCCCTGCAGGCAAAGGAGGCCGGATGGATGATTGTGGAGACGGCCAATATCAAGGCAGAGAATGGCACCGAGGAACGCCAAAGAGTCAAATTGAAACTACGACTCGGTGTGTCATATGTCTATGAGGCCAAATTTACAATCTACCATGTCAAGGGCTTTGATATTGTGCTAGGCGACAGATGGATGTGTGATATCAACCGACGATATCAAATCGACCATGACAGCCATGAAATGTGGATTGCCAATACCCTCTGGGAGGAAAGAGAGGATGGCCGAGTACATTACATGCCTGGCCTACGCCCCTTGGACGTTAAAGAAGGATTAGTGGAGGAGGCCAAATTCATGGGCATATACATTATACGGAAGGCGAAACTTAAAAATGTGTCTGCCCGCTTGTTGAAATGGGCCATCTTGATCAAAGTACACCACCGCGGCGGAGGCGGTACACTTCAGCCAGACCAACCGCTGGGTGAGTGTCAGGAGATGTTGACAGAACTCCAGGTCCTCTTCTGCGAGCCAACATAGGCAAATTTGCAGAATGGAAGGCAGGGCGTTTTCAAAATTTAAACCGACCCAAATGGCAAAATACCATTCCACTCACCATACCGCATATCCCCGCGGGAAGAAGCAGAGGTTCGGACGCAGATAGACAAGGCAATTTGCTGCGGTTGAATTCAGCTCCTGCTGGTTCACAAAATTGAACTTGGCGGCTGGGTACCATCAAATTCGCATCACCACAGCCGACAGGCAAAAGGCGGCCTTCACCACTAAATTTGGTTTATACGAGTGGCGAGTCCTGCCGTTTGGCCTGGCGAACGCACCCAGCCAGTTCATGCACATAATGAATGGCATCTTAGAATCAATGAAACGCAAATTCATTGTGGTATAACTTGACGATGTTATGATTCACAGCCGAACCCTGGCGGTACACGTCATACATGTCCGAGAAGTGCTTACTGTGCTGACAGAATATGGTCTCAAGGCGAATCATGCAAAATGTGCCTGGGCTTGTCAGACAGTTGATTTTTGCGGCTTTGAGATTAACAAGGATGGCATCCACACCCAGGAGCATAAGACTCATGCGGTAATGGATTGGCCTCAACCTGAGAACAGTAAGGACGTCAGAGGCTTCCTGGGCCTCACCAGTTACTATGAACCATTCATTGAACACTATGCTCACATTGCGATGCCGTTGTATGGAATTGGCACTCCTCCGAAAGGAAAATGGGACGTGGGGCGGCAACGTGGAGAACCGAGGAGAGTCAGGCACACTCCATTTGCTTGGGATATACAATGCCGGCATGCTTTCAACATGCTCAAAAAGGCACTCTGCAATGCTCCGGTCCATGCTTCATCAGACCCTGAAGCCAAATACTGCCTGCACATCAATGCTAGCCAATATGGATTGGGCGCGGTGCTCTCCCACGTGCAAGATAAGACAGAGAAGGTACTGGGTTATTTCAGCCGTAAGTTACACAATGCAGAGATGTGATACCCGGCATACGACAGAGAACTATTGGGCATCCGGGATGCAATATTATACTGGAAATTCAACCTACACGGAGCCGAGCAGCCGTTTTTGGTACACTCGAACCCTGCAACCTTACGTTGGATTCTCACACAACCACACCTCACCGTATGTCAGATGGATATCTTGACAGTCCCACAAAATTCAGACTTGGAGGTCAAGCACATCCCGGGTGTCAAGAATAAGGATGCGGAGGCATTGTCTTGCCCCCCGGATTTCCGACTGGAGCGATGCAATTCAATGGCACAGAAAGTTGCTGCAGCCAGAGAATGGGTTGATGACATCAAGGCGGGCATAATTGATGATGAATGGTTCGGGCCTATTGCACGTTGCTTAGCCCACCCAAGTCCCCGCCCCCCGCCATCCACTGCATCTACCAAGGAATGCAAATTCTGAGTGGCAGCGCAACAATTCTATTTGGAAGAGAATGGCCTACTGTGGTTACGTGGAGATTGGGAAAAGACTCAGGTGAACAAAACAGAAAGGGCAAAAGAGAAAGAGGGAGATGGAAAGGGAGATATGGGAGGATGTTTGTGTATTCCAAGGATGATGCAGCGACAAATCCTCCATGAAGCCCATGACACTCCAGCGGGGGGACACTTTGGTGCTGACCGAAAGTACTTACATATGAAAGACCGGTATTCCTGGAAGCAAATGTGGCGCGATACCCAGCGATACGTTGCAGGCTGTGACTTGTGCCACCGAACTAACCACCGGAGTGGGGAACCCATGGGCCTCCTACAGCCACTTCCAATAGCCAAAGGCCGTTGGCAAAGATTTGGCATCGACTTCATAACAGACCTGGCGATCTCGGGGAACGGCCACGACTGCATTGTAATGTTTGTCGACATCATGACAGCAGAGCACATTGACGAGCCTGCAAGAAAACAATCGATGCCCCGGCCTTCGCGCGCATATTCATCGACGACATCATCGGCCTACACAGACTGCATCAAGAGGTTGTATCGGACCGCGCTGTACGTTTCTCAGCAGACTATTGGAGATAAGTTGGGAGGACTCTGCAGACGAAGCTGCTCATGTCTACGGCATTCCATCTAGAAATGGATCGTCTCTCTGAAAACTCAAACAAGATGGTTGTACGCCATTTGGGTGGCTTCGCAACTCACGATCAAGCCAATTGGGACGACTACCTGCCATTAGTGGAGTATGCTTACAATTCTTCAGTACACCATTCAACGAAACATACTCCTTTTGAACTCGATCTTGGTAATGACCCACATTTGCCGCTAGACTTAATTGCAGACCTCCAACGACTGCAGGCCAATTAATCAGCAAAAACCTTACAAGGCTGCGAATTTGTCGAACAATGGCAGCGCATTCTAGGAGTTGCCAGGGATGAGCTGCGCGATGTTCAAGATACACAGACGGCTGAGGCTAATGAGTCACGACGCCCTAGTGACCCAACCATCTCCGCCGGTGCGGAAGTATTTTTAGATACGACGGATTGGCCAATCACATACACCAATGTCAACCCCGCGCAACGCAAACTAGTACACCGCTCCATTGGCCCATACGAGATCCTATGAATACACGGAAACGCCATCGAACTAGATCACCCAAACGACATGACGACCGACGACACAGTTAACATCAGCAGGCTCAAAGTAGACCACACAGATGATTCTAGGATTGCGTGGCGGCCGCCACCTCCGCCGGTACGGACCAGCCACACAGGCACAGGTTACCTCATCAAATCAATCGCAAAACAAGGGCCAAGCTCTGATGGAACTAGTTCAGAATACGAAGTGACATGGCAAAGTTGGGATGAGAAGGATAATACATGGGAGCCGAAGGAGATTATAGCAAAAGCAAAAGAGATGGTGAAGCAATAATGGAAAGAGATACGTGGACGGCCAAAGGTGAAGAGAGAAGCGACAGAAAACAAGGCGTGGGAGGAATGATTGTTCTTTGAACCGGGAGTTTTGTTTCTTCGAGAGGTTTCTCGAAGATGATTGGAGAAGGTTGTGATGTAGGTGGACGACTCTGGTCATGTCATGGTGCGGCTCTGTTGCATTTGGTGCGGCTCTGTGGCATGAGGGCGGCTCGGCGGGAGAGTCGCGTATTAGTTAGTTCCAGCGGGATGTCAGTTCGATCATCAATGACATTCAGTTCTATACGTACGGAGAGGCACTGTGCCCCCCGGTCCTTGTCCCACCCGGCTTCCCTGCAGTTTCGTCGAAGTCAATTTGCGTATGCGCGTATATTCTCATCTGTGTTGTGGTAGCCTTGGATCATGTCATGGTATGCTCGGATGGATGAGTTCTGCTTCCGATCTTTGTCTCCGTACTACTTCCAGATTTCCATACCAGAAAGGTCGTAGTCGTGTAGGCATGTGTGGTCATCGGCAAGTAGCTTGTGGCCCCAGGTTACCAGGTCGGTTATCTTTGTCATTCGTTGGGTATGATCCGGATGATTGACCCATCTTCCAAGGTGATCGAGTGCGTACTGACCTTTGTCGGTATCCTCTCCTGGGAAGAGGCAGTTGTGAGTTTGGAAGTTAGAGCAACGAGTGCCAAGAAAGGTCTGAAATGTGCTTCGGCCTCCACAGTTGCGTTTTGGGTGTGTGATCTCGAACGTTTCTTTTGATTTTGCGCTTGATGGTGGTGGCTTCATTTCCGCGTTCTGGAACAGTATCGCAAGGTGTTTCCGCTGCTGCTCCAGCATATCTGCCATATCGGCCATGGTGACCTCGGGTTCAACAGTATGGCCGTGATCATTATCATTATTGCTGTGACTAGTGGGTTCAGGCTCTTCATCATTGTCATCGGAATTGTAATCATCACGCTTGCATTCGTCGATCTCGCCCTCTGGTAGAACTTGTGGACTGATGCGTTTGATAGGGGTGGTAATTCGACTGGCTAGGCTTGGAGTACTGCAACCAATTGATGCCCGAATTGTCTCTGCGCTCCCGTGGTCATCAGCAGTGCCCAACGGGAGTCTATTCGTTCCACTTGGAGGCATTGGAGGAGTCATGTTGTGTCGTGTCGTGACGAATCAAAATAGGGGTTAATCCTCGCAATCTGGTCAGCGAAACGTATCTAATGACTCAAAAATTGAGAATCGTGTAAGGATGGGTATGCCAGCGTCCGGCGATGTAAGGATTCCGTTGCACCCGTGGATCAGGGTGATTTCCAAAGTAGGTTCAATGGTAAGATTTTCAATAGTGATCCAAGATCCGTGGCGAGGTCTAAGTAGGGTTGTGCTTACCCGGCATATGACGTGACTGCTGCACCCATAGCCACTTGTACAAGACCTCCGCCGTTACAGAGCCAATAGGTTCATCCATGCAATTATACTCACCTATGCTCCCGAACCAATTTTTTCCACCAAGACCTGCACGAGGGTTGATGAAGCTTGGATACTAGCCATTGCTGCTCATGATCATCAGTGAGCATTAGCACATACTACTGTTGGTACACCATTGGTGTGTCAATTGCCTGGAGGACCATCCCTCAAAATGATCTGTGAACACAAGTGGTTATAATTCTTGGATTCTGTGTTTAGCTTTGCTATCAGACTTACGAATATTGAAGATGCTCCAAATTGTATACCAAGGTAAAAACAAAGATCAGAACCATTCGAGGATGGTTTGCAGATTCACCCAGTCAATCTGGATTCCAGTGTTGCCAGTTTGATTTGGGTTCCGAGACTGTGCTTCGGATCCAGGTCATTGAGCGACTCTTGACAATTCGTATCACTCAGAGGTAATGGAGGGTAAGAATATATGGTTGACTAGCGTTGAAGTTCTGAATTTAATTTACCCTCCCTTCTTCTTCCCAACCAATGCCTTCGGGCACCAGCCTACTACATTCCAGTTTTTTCTACCTCTCACTCCACTGACCTTTGTGCTGGTGGCCACTGCTATTCTTTGTATGGTGTCTGAATATGCCTCTCAGAAGAACGCAATGGTTGTGAGTTTCCAAAATGAATATTCAGGAAAATTGTGCTCTACACCAGTGATTGCATTTACTCCAAACGCCACTGCTTTCATCATTCGAGACATTAGTGTGCGATTGTATACCCTCCCTTCAGTGCAACTCTTTTAAAATTTATGCTCACCAAATCGCCGTCCATGCTCCTTGGCCTAATGTCACTCTGCTTGATTTCATTTTATACTCAATTCCTCTCTCGCTGGTCATTGGTCCCTCTCTCATGTGAATATACAATAATGCCTGTTGAGTCCAATTTAGATTCGCTGCAAGCAAACTTCTAATTGCATATTTGTTAGATATCAAAAATCGAGCCAAACAACATTGGAATTCAATATCATCCAGTTGCCAGTTCTGATTCATCAGCAATTACAAGGACAGTCTCAAACTTCATTGTGCTATTGAGAAATGGTGTATTCTTGCTATTATTAACCCTGATATAGTGGGAGATGTGGTCTATAACATTGGCAGCATGTTCAATTGGCAGCATTTGATCGCTTAGTCAGACTATTATTTCCATAATGCTGCATCTATTTTTGAAACAGTCATCATTTTTTGGGTTCTTTAGAGTAGAGATGCAACAAATTAAATATTGAAGAAGATGTTAGCTAGTATAAGTATGATTTGGAGGTGATAATGATTTAGGGGAAATTATGAACAATAATCCATGCATCATATTTGACGTGGAGGGTAATCCATTGCTCTGATACATCTGGAGAGCGTCGAATAGAGCCTGCAGTCCTCCCACTGAATATCGATAGGACTAGACCTCTCCCAGAGTTTGTTTGGGAGTTCCTCATTGGCTGGGCATCCTTCCCAGGCACTCCCAATATTACCTCTGGCCCTTCTACATGCTTCTAATCTTATTATAATTGCTTCCAGTGTGCTTCTGTAACTGTTATCTGAGATGCAAGTAACTCTGAAAGCCAGCAAGAATAACCTCCCGGGGTCTGATTTTCTCCTGAAATTAACTGTTCTAAATTTACACTCCACCACCTCTCACATACTCCTGGTGGCTCACAGTGACTAAATTACATTTTGCTGAAGAAAATGTGTATATATTCTTCTTTTGTTATTGACCGAAAATAATGAATTGCCTACATCATTATTCTCTAACATATAATCCAACTGCGAACTATGCAAAAGCATAGCTAAGGTTGCAATACATTCTAGTTGAATATAGATTATGACTAGAGTGTTCACATAAGGGGAATGTACAATATACACTGAAGTACAAAGTGCAAGTAGAAGAGGTAGCCAAAAATGGTTTATTGTCCACATTCTTGACATTGAAACTTCAAAAAGATCATAAAGACATATTCCAAATGCCGGTTGATATGAGCATTGGTGCTTCATTAGATGGTGTTCATGTGTTACAGATCTGAACCATATATTTGGTAATATCTTTGCCCTTAATCAATTTCCATTTACTGCCAAATTTACAAAACAAGCTAAATTATATAATCCTAGCAAGCTACATGCCTGATGCTTTGAAATCTATAGATACTAACTTATTCTTGTATCCTGTAATTCAAAAGTCCAACACAATCACATCTGCACTACTCTTGAAACATAAGGTTACACAAGAGTATTTTCATATTCATATATATATGACAATACTAACAATCAGGATGCAATATTGAGAGAAGCTTATGCGGGTTATTGGAATATAATCATACAGATCTTGTAAACATTATAAGGGCATTGTAATCCATACCAAAAGATATATTTAATACTCTTATACAATTGATCAACTAGCAGAAACAGTATAGTTTAATGTATGACTTAGTAACTTTGTAATGGATACTATTAACTCAAGTACAATAAATCATATCAAGTAAACACTTACTGGATTGGTACTTATCTGACTGGTATTGTTTACACAGAACTTCAATGCTTAAATAGTTAATAACTATTCCCAATTTTGAAGTATCTAGATTTCCCACTATCTTTTACCATTGATTATATGCAATTTCAAGAATGTTACATTGTGGGTGCAGTAGATATATTCTAACAAAGCAGTCCAACAGTGGCAAATAGTAGATGGAAATAGTTAAACAATCTTCATTTGAATATATTATTTCAAAGGCCAATTGGTCGATACTTGGTGAGGAGTTCAATTCTGATAGAGTTTATAATCCCAAGACTTTTGGTGAGCCAGTTTGAATGATTGCCACTCACCATCAATGGGATATTAATAAGTGGAGACATTAGGACCAGATATAGCACCTGTCTATCTCATGGACATCTTACTTGGTGAATACAATAAAAACTCAACTCAACTTGTCAACTTCTTATAACTGTCCACAGAGTATAATGTTTCTCAAAATCGTACAGAGCTTGTTGATACAAAAACGAACAATTCACTTAATTTGTAGGAACACTATCACTACGTGTACGCAATGAGCTGTCTTGCCACAATGAAACCAGATTTCCATATGCCAATGATTGTTGATAACAATATGCAAGTACTTGGTCTACTTCTGCAATTGTGAAGGTGAAATTGTGGAGATATGGGTGATACCTGTGTATGAGAGGTTCCATCTAATACAGTTTCAGGCAGAAGTCTTACCAATGACACCAATAAAGAAGAAGGTAAGAACTATAATCTGTTCAGTTTATGTGAATACCACTTTGATTGACAAGACAAACCATTAGAAGAACAGGATGGGATTATTTGTATCAAGTAGCATGTATTCACTAAGTGACAGGAGAGCCTGATTAGTATATATATCATATTGTTAAACTTAATAGACCAGAGAAATGATACCTCAAGGGAGATTCATTATGATTGTGGTATACACTTTGAAAAATCTGGGAAAAATTACATATTAACTTCACCAAAAAAGCAAATCAAGCAAACTGATTCCTAAAATAGAAAGAAAGATAAGAGCCATTATATAATCCAGTATAGAATAATTCAGAATATATAAACCAAGGATATTCCACCATGAAAACAGAAAAGTCTAATTCAGACCACATAACCAACAAAACTGAGACAGCCAGTAGTGGTTATCAAATATTAACTGTCATCAATCAATCCAACCAATGAACTCATGAACACCATTAGTATTCATTTAATAAGTATCAATAAACTGAATCACAATTACCTGCATATATACAATCCAAACAAGAATATAAAGAAAATAATTTTTGGAGATATTGTGTTAAAGACAATTTTACTGGAAAGATAGATAATATTAGAAATGAATTTGATGAAATTTAGTGCACATTTGTGGTAACTTAAGATTTTTAAACACTAGATCAACTAGCTAGAATATACTTATAGAAAATAGTTAACGATGGAGAATTTCTAAATGTCACTTAAATTACCACATCATCTGATATAAATTTACTACAATATGAAAATAATGCATGGGTTCTTAGAATATTGAAGAATAACCTTCTCAAATATGTAGTTAGACGTCGATACCAGCAGCCAGTAGCTAGCATAGCCAGTCTCAGAATGTAGGATACCTCACAATCTACCACAATATCTATTGCCACCTGAATTGACATCTTACACAAATTTGCACGAAAAAATTTTCTACCTGTTATTTTATATTTTACATATTCCTTACTGCAATATTACCATACCACACAACACAAGAAATCAAAGTACTGCAAATAAGCCATTAAATCAAACTCTCACAGACACTGAGTTTTATAAATGATAGTAAACTGCAAACATTATGTAATACCTCTGGTGATATGAAGAAATGCTGAAAAAAGTTTCATATTATCAGCAGTATGAAGTGCAAAATACCTGTATACTATTATTCCAAGTCCCTAAAATTTATATCCAGTGCACTTGCTAGTGCAGACTGTGATACTAACTAAAGTTCTTGTAATGATTGCTAGCTGAAGTTGATTTGATAATTTGGGCTCCAGCAGGCAGTTGTGAATAAACAAAATGATTTAATAATCGTGGCCTCCGGTAATCATAATGAGATGATGGCAGAATGTGCCAATCCTTGAACAATCAGCACTATGTCGATTACTGATAAAAGTATTGACTGGACTGAAATTACGATTTATACCAACCAGAGTAAGTATCATGTTTGACTATTTGTTATTAGTCATACCCACTCTTTTGACATTGCTGTCACTACTTTTCTCATAGCTACTATAGCTATAGCTACTACTTCCACAGCTACAGCTTCCACAGCAACTAATCAACCACCTACTGTCCAGCTACAGTAGATTTGAATGGGTATGAAAACTCCCTTTCCAGCAAATATTGAAACGGTATTTAGTAATTGGGAAACTCACCTTTGATTAGAGAATAGGACAACCCTGATTCCAATCTAGTTCACTACGGATATTCATTACTCTGTAGTTCCCCACACACTATCACAACCCTTTTTCTACTAAGATACCCTCAACAACCTCTCTTGGTACAATCAACATTGGCATCCTGAGTGGTTCAAGTAGTATACTATATGCTATATTCAATGCAAATGGAAAACTACCAACATTCAACTGTTTTGGATTTACATAGTTGACTATTGAATTATGTACAAAGAAGTATAGAAAATTGAATATTGTTTTTCAAATAACCGGTTCCAATTTTCAATTTCCAATTGTCAAATTCCAGTTGAAATTGATATAGAAATTTAACAACAGTCGTACTCTAGCTAGATACAACTATTCTGTACAGTTTGCTGCCATTCTTGATTCTTATATTGTACTCTCCTATAGCTATGATATCCAATATCATACGCAAGGAATTGGGAAGCTATTCCATTTCTGGACAGTACCAATATTCATTCCTAAAATGAATTTGTACACAATTCACTACTTGAGTCAACTAAAGTTCAGATATTTTAGATTTTATGAAAGCATAGCAAAAAGCTATGGTGTATCTATAATTGATATTTATCATGCCTACTACCATAGAAGTACAATAGGCAATGGGTATTGCCACTTTGTTACAGTGTGTTGTAATATCTTAAGGTTAGTTCTTCCCATATTTCTGAATCTGAGATTTGTTAAGGTCTGAACTGCAGTAGTACCATATATTATTGCTACTAGCAGTGAGTTGCAGTGACTGATGGTATATTTGCATGTATATTTACTAGTTGGAAGATATTATATAGGGCAATATGAGAATTGAGTATCCAATCCAATATAGTACCTCTGCATTTGGGCAAGGATTTTCCATTTGTGATCTTGATTATACTGACTTGGACTGATTTTTAATTATATGGCGTCTATTCTCTAGCTATGGATATCTGGTAGCTTTGAGGCAGGTAGAAATTAGTGTTTAAGCAATCTTGGGATTGCACTTAGTGGAATATCTAGCAGACTTGTATGGAGATTATTTGAGTGCATTTGGTGGGGGTAATTAAGCACAGTGAGAAGTAATCATGTGGGCTGGAATGGGGTGACTGAGAATATTCAGTCAGGTGTAATTGATTAAACTGACAGGGGGCTAATCTAGTAAGCCTGAAGGAGAGAACTAAGAAGTCAAAGACAAACACTTGGACATGGGAATCAAGCTAACTTGGTAATGTATGAGTCAGATGTGATTGATATGTGCTTGCTGCAGATTGTGTTTGGAAATTCTTGCTCAGAGTCGACTGCAGCTGGTAATTCAAATTTGGCTGGTACCAGTCAATCTTGACTGGCTGCAGATTGTGCACAGAGCCTATTGAACAGGGATGTCTGCAGGCATAACTTGAAAGCTGGCAACATCAGCAAAATATGAAACCATCCACAAGCTACATGCAAACCTCCCAGACACTGCGGTCAACCTCACCAGTGCTCCTAAGTAATTCCAGATGCTCCCAGACCCCCCCTGAGCTGAGCAAAATGCTCTGAGATGCTGGAAGAGCATTCTCAATTGTGCTGTAAAGCACCTGCATGAATGGAGATGCATTCAAAATACTATAATAGATGACTTATAGGATAGTCAAATTTCGAAGCAGATGAGACTACAGCACAGGTTAGAGGGTGACTTCAAGAGCAGCTGAGACATCCTGTGCCGGGCAGTGGAAGACTTCAAGAGCATCTGATGTGCCCTCCGCACAGGAGAGTGGAAGACCTTAAAGTTGGTGAGGTATTCTAACTACCATGGTTCTTAGGGTCCCATAACCACAAGCCATTTTGTGTATTATATTAGTCTGTTACAATTACAAGAAGATTCACTACATTATGATATGGCATGTACTATCTTTCTGAGTCTATCCCTAGATATAGATATGGTCAATCTGGTTGAAGACTGAACTCAACAACAATGTGAGGCACTCCTGGGGGCACTACTTCTGTAACCTGACTGACACACTTGTAGGCAGTGATCGAGCAACTTTGGAGATGCACTTGGATGCCATGATCCAGCAAATTCGGAGATTCGATTGGAGGCCATGATCTCAGAAACTTGGAGGCCGTAATTGAATCAGTTTGGAGAGGTGCTCAGTTGCCATGATCAAGTGAGTTTGGAGAAGCCCTTGGAGGGCATGATAATGTGAGTATGGCGATGTACTTCATGGCCATGTTCGTACAACCTTGAACACTATGATCAAGTGGGTATGGAGATGCACCTGGGGGCCATGATCGTTCAACCTTGGAGACCCAGATCGAGCAAGTTTAAAGATGCCCTTAGGTGCCAGGATGGTGTGATCTTGGAGCAGTAATTGGAGGTGGTCGATCGGAAGGTGGTCGATTGAGAGGTGGTCCATCTGGAAGTAGTCAATCTCCAGGAGGTCAATCTGGAGATGGGCAATCTGGAGAAGGTCAGTCTGGAGGAGTTAGATTCTGAGGAGGTCAATCTGCAGGAGGTCAATCTGGAGGAAGTTGATCTGGAGGAGGTTGATCTGGAGGAGGTTGATCTGGACGAGGTTGATCTGGAGGAGGTTGATCTGGAGGTGGTTGATCTGGACGAGGTTGATCTGGAGGTGGTTAATCAGGAGGCGGTCAATCAGGAGGCAGTCAATCTGGAGGCAGTTAATTGAGAGGTACAACGGGAGCGGAAGCTGTATTCATTGTTGCACCCGTGATCATTGGACTGTTGCGAGGAGAGTACCAGATGGTCTGCTGAGGGATGAGAGATAAGCGATGCGGGACTGGCTGGGAGCATGAGATAGTTGATCTTGGCTGAATGCCATACTCAGTGCTTGCTGTACTTGCTGTATGCGGTACTTGGTATATGCTGTACTCAGTATCAACTTATGATTATGGAATGGGGAGATAAAGAGGTATCACTGAATTTCTTGTTCTCAGGTGATGGTCAAGTGGATGACAAGAAAGAGAGAGATGTGAGGAGAGGGCAGAAATCATTACAAGAAACTGGAACTTAAGAGACATTGGAGTGTATGTCAAATTAGCATTCCCAATACGGCAGTTACAACTTCTGATCCAGCAGCTCACGACACTGCTTCAAGGTATTCTCAACCCAATCAGATAAGTCATCCCCATAATTTCCAACATTCCCTTGAATCTTCCACATATTGTTCCCATCTTCATCCCCCATCTCTCTTTCTTGTCCACAACTTTATCATCATCACTGAATACAAAGTTAAGTTATACCTCTCTATATCTCCATACCATGATTATAAGTTAACACCAAGTACAGCATCCACCAAGTACAGCATCCACCCAGTACAGCATCCACCAAGTAGAGCATCGACCAGGTACAGCATCCGCCAAATATTGACTGTCATCACATCATTCTCACGATTAAGAGTTGACCTCTGAATGATGTATCAGCTTCTGGTATACATCTCTACAAGATCAACCGCCTCCAGCTAGCTCTCCATGAGAGCTCAAAGTTAAAGTCATCATCTGACATTGCAATGGTTGTGAGCTCACTAACTGATGAATAGAGTCTAAACACCTGTCATGCCTCCCACCTCCAGATCAACCACCATGATGTAGTTATTCAATTTCACTCGATCATGGCTTAGTACTGTATCTCGAAACCCAGAAGATCAAATCCTTCAACTTTGCACTATCGGGGCCTCCAAGTGCATCTTCTACATTGCTTGATCATGGCATCCAGGTTTGTATGATCAGGGTATTGAAGTGCGCCACCGAACTTGCACAATCACCGCCTCCAAGCTCACATGCTCATGGGCTCCAAATGCATCACCACAGTTGCTCAAGTATTGTCTCCAAGTGCATCTCCAAACTAATTCAATCTCAGTCTCCAAGTTCACATGATTGTAGTCTCCAAGTGAATCTCCAAATGTGTACAATTATGGCCTCCAAATGCGTCTCCAAACTTACTCCATCATGGTCTCCACATGCGCATGATTATGGCCTCAATGTGCATCTCCAATGGTGCCTAATTAATGCCTCCAAATGCATCTCTACATTGACTCAATTGCCATCTTCAGGTGCACCTCAAATTTCTCTCCAGATTCATCTACAGCCTGTCTAGATATACCATGTGTAGATGGAGAGCTATGTAGATACATAGATACATAGATATATAGATAAGATTACAAACAGAATGCATGAATTTGGAATGACATTGAACAATATGTAGTAACTACAATTTTCGTATACACCAGCAGTACACTTAAAGATGACATTGTTTTTCCTAGACAGCTCTACAGTAATTTGAAATGTATCCAGCCTTGTTGCATGCAATTCCTGGTGCACAAAAGCTTGACTCCTGCATTCCCAGATGCACCTATGGTTGCAGCCTGCATTTCGAGTTGCATTGAGACTTGTTACTTGCATTCCGAGATGCTCCCTTAGGTGTCAAAAAACCTCCTATGTCTTTGCAGATTCATTCCCAGTGCTGCCAAGTGCATCTCATGGCCAATGTATTGATCCAGTCAACTCTGGAATTTAACCACTCTGGGATTATGGTTCAACAACTCCCACACACTCCCAGTGACTGAAATACATATTGCTCATGCAGTGATAGTTATTTTCAGCTGGCTATAGACCAGACAGGGGAATGGCTTATCAAGGCTAACTGCAGCAAGAACTGGGAAGAAGGCTAGTAACTGAGAAATATAACTATCTACAAATGGTGCTTGGTCAAACTGGACTGAGAAGACATTGAGACTGGAATCAGCCATTAGCTTAAAATCATTGAAGTGAACTGGTGGGCTTGGATGACTGATTGCATTTTATTAACAATCAACTTTGCCTCACATACTATTCCAAAGAAATCAGTAACTAATAAGCAAATTTGACCACAAGGGGTTTTGAAAGTGGATGCAAGTATTTGACAGAATGCCCAGCTGTTGTAATGGCAAGGTCTTAGACTAGAGGTTAGGGTTGCTATGCTGGCATGTGATGTGGCCAGGTAAGCCACAATGACACATGGACTGGCTATGAGGATTATGATCCTGACCAAGAATCTTACCACCTACATAGACAGATGCGATCACTCTGACCCAGTTTGCAACTGTATCCCTGAATGTTTAATATATTTTCTTACATAGCCGGATGCTGGCATACATGCTGATAGACCATTCTCGATCTCTCAGTCACCGAATATGTTTCACTCATGGGATTTCATTGTTACGCCTTCTTTTTAGACTCATGGCAACACGCACACAATGTGCAAATCTAAGAAATTGACCACTCAATGCATCCCAAACGGATGAATAGACATCCCTTATGCAGTGTTAATTACTCTGGGAGTGCAGAGATGATTTGCATGCCGATTAGTCCTGATACTCCGAGTCTCAGTCTCACTAGTCGGATAACCTCTGGATCAGTGACTCCAGAAGTTCCAGCTGAGCCGGAATTCAAGGAAGACTCTGATTGCGGAAGCGAAATCAACGTTGACAACTATGAACCCCTTTCCGATGATACTAGTGATCCTGACAATGCCATCCTGCAATCTAATGAGTCCGTGCACAACAATGACGAACCGACTGCACCAACCAAGATCAATCTTGAGGAGATGGTGGAACAACAGCAAAAGATGATTGACTTTCTTCTCCAGCATAACGCCAAACAACTAGAATGACATGGATCATTCAACTCAGACCTGCGGGACAAGTTTCAGATGGTACAACCGAAACACTACTGAGGGGGTGCTCGAGAATTGGACACTTGTCTCAGCTCACTTCAATCAGACTTCGAGACTGATCAACACTGTGGGGACGGATTTGAGTGCGGTCATCACGTGGGTTGGTTGAGGGTTGAGCGCGGCGGAGCCGCACTTTAGTTCTTGTGTACGTGTCAATTAGACTTAGCGAGAGTCAGTGAGTTTAGGTCAATAGAGAGATTCAGGACACCGGACACCGTACAACAGGTTATGAGCCCGGGCACTTCACTGGTTTGACGAACTTGACTCGGATTTAGATTTCGAATTGCGGCATCATCGACACGGTCTCGGAGGAGTACAGACAGACTCGACACGTGTACGGAAGACAAGATGGCCGAATCGACAGCGATCACGATTAAGAAGTTCGATGGTACGGACTACAAGAGCTGGAGTTTGGAAATCGAAATACTGTTGGAGCAGAAGCAGGTTCTCGGCATTGTCGACGGTACAGAGGAAGCACCGGATGCGAAGGACGCGACTGAGTTTAAAGCATGGAAGAAGCAGCACGGAATCGCGCGGTCGACCATTCTCCTCGCGATGGAGCGGTCATTGCAGCAGCAGTATGGCGTTCAGAAAGACGCAAAGGCGCTGTGGGATCAGCTGAAGGAGGAATACAAGTCGAAGGTGAAGCTGAATGTTTGGGCTTTGCGAGACGAGATGTCAGCTGTCAGATTGAGCGATTGTGAGAATGTACAGGAGGACGCATCGAAGATTCAGAGTTATGTGAATGACTTCAATCTTTGCGCCGATACCGATACTAGCTCAAGTACTGGTAGTGGTACGATGCCGAAGAGCGAGCACACCTATTACCTGATGAAGGGTGTACC
>Ga0307515_10000897_pt1 | contig 68483 bp, 64 predicted proteins | sample 17_EM_MG_FD_194513 | JGI IMG/M metagenome (GOLD analysis project Ga0307515, IMG submission 194513) | Populus trichocarpa ectomycorrhiza microbial communities from riparian zone in the Pacific Northwest, United States - 17_EM | ecosystem: Host-associated > Plants > Roots > Unclassified | place... | reverse complement strand
GTCAATCGCCAGGCGTTGTGTAAACGGCTTCAGCATAACTGCAGCCCCTGCGAAGAGTGTAACACACGTGTCGTTCTGATGATGCGTATACGTCACCACAATGTAAAGGAGGTACGTATGCAACGCGACCCATCGCCTGGGCGACGGGTAGCGTGTAATTCTCCGCCAGAGCGTACGAGGTTCCGTCAGAGCCGTCAGAGCCGTCCGGAACACCCGGGTGTTTCAGACGGAAATTAGGGTCGTTGCTGATGATACAGTATGGTATCTGGATAGTCTCGGAAAAGTGGGTGGGTAAAGGACTGCCGATAATTGGAAGATGTCGGCAAACACTCACGAAACCCCCGGGGACTGCTGTGCTTGGTCAGCTTCATTGCGCAGTGTATGTGATTTGTGGCAGACTCGAGAGCCCACTGGTGGCAATCGTGGCCATGAATCCACTCAGTCTGTGGACTCCTCTACTGTGAGGATGAGGAAGCACCACTAGGAGCTGTACAATATGTACCTTCACCCTAAATCTTCAATGACGACAACCCCAGTCCTCCACCTGGGAGGCCGTGTACGGTGATCCACGATCTACGGGAATATGCTTCCTAGGGCTAGCTGAGAAGGAAGAGAGACCTCCAGAGAAGTGTGTCGAATTTCGACACTGACACTGACACTGACTCATACACGACTACTCGAGCATCCGCCACCTTACAACAGTTCATGAGCACTTGCATTTCAACAGCAATGATGATCAACTCTTCCACTTCGTTTGTGGAGCAGAAGTTAACATCGCCATGGAGAAAAGTCTCCAATGTCGATGCGCCACATACAACAGGTTATGCCAATTTTGATGTGACACCAACACATACTCGACTCCATTACCATCCGCAACTGAACAACTGGCTACGATCAACACTTCCACTTCGTTTGTCGAGCGGAAGTCAACATTGCGATGGAGAAACGGCTCCAATTTCAATACCGACAGATACACCTTCGCATTGGTCCACACACACTCAACTACTCGATCATCTGCCACCGGACAACTGCTTATGAGCACCTGCGTTTCAAAGGAAACAACGATCGACTCTTCCAGGGCATGTGTCCAACGGAATCAACATCCCCGGGGAGAAGTGTCTCCAATTTCGACAGCGACAGCGCAACCCATGATTGGGACCGAGAGGCTGCGTAAGCGAATCGAATGATGCTCCAGCCGTACTGTGTGTCACCTTCGGAGGAGCGGTTGACTGGAAGTCATGGCAGTTGAAGCTGACAGCACAATCGACTACTGAGCTTAGGAATAGGCATATGCTTGATGCCTCCAATGGCATGAGTGGGAGAATGGTCATTTGGGAGGAGCTCAGGGCATGGCATGGTTTGGCATCTGTCATCTGTCTTCTGTCTTCTGTTTGTTTTCTGTGTGTTTTTCAATGGGTTAGTGTTGGATGGACGTGATAACGCCTTGGAGGAGGGTTTGACTGAGTCTTTGCAGAGTACATTGCCACGTGGCTGTGGGTTCCGGCTGGCGGCTACTATACAGGCTACGCATCATCTGAGACATAGACTCAATCAATCAATTGTCTCAACAGGTTCGTCACAACAAATATTGGTTAATAAACAGAAGTATAGCCGGTGAAATGAGTAATTTGGCAAGATAAATAAATTTTGATAGAATGAGAGTGACCAGTGCATGAATATTTCTGGGCTCCACTTTGCCAAAGGGCCAAGTCTCAATCAGGCAGAAAGGCAACCAATAATTTGAAATCATTATCATCACAATGACTGATGGCAGCAGATATCCAATGGACAATGCATTAAATTGAGGATCAATGGAGCATCAACCATTATTAATCTTGTAAGTACGGTAATTGAAAAGTGATATGGTCGCTGATATGTATAACTGACATATTGGCAGCCATTATAGGCAAAGGAGAGAGCAACGCAGTCACTGCCCCATTCTGAAAATGAGCGTCAACCGAGCGTCAATGATTTTTGGCTTTCCATGATTGGCAGCCTAAGTGGCGATTGGTTGAAAACATCCATAAACGAAGTATTGGATGCCATCTTTGGCAAACAATAGCGACACGCTCCGTGCCCCATCCTCAAAATGAGCGTCAACAGCACGTGAATGATTTTCGGTGTTGCATCTGCGTAATCCAACCCGCGATTGGCTGCACAAATCCATAAATCAGGTAGTGGCCACCTTCACAGGCAAAACCAATAGCAATACACTCCCTACCCCATCCTGAAAATGAGCGTCAACGGAGTGTCGATGAATTTTGGTCCTGCATCTTGGGTTACCTAACTGGTGATTGGTTGCAAACATCCATAAATGATGTTTTGGCCGCCTTTAGGAGCAAAAACATTAGCGACACACTCCTTGCCCCATCCTAAGAACGAGTGTCAATGGAGCGTCAACAATTTGTGGGCTTGCATGTTGGGTAAGCTAAGTGTCGCTTTGTGGCAATGGTTCATATACGAAGGAATGGCGGCCTTTTCACCCAACAGAGTGCATGACATATACCTTACCCCTTCATGCAAATGAACGTCAACAGAGCGTCATCAATTTGTGGTGTTGGGTATTGGGTAGTCAAGCCGTTGCCCAGATATATGAGCTCATATTGGAACTATTGACCTCCTTTACATGCAAAAATACAATATATAAAAGGAAAAACATGGATTCCAAAAGGATTGATATTGCAATCTGCAAAACATGGAAAAGGAGATTATTGGCAACTGAATACGTGATTTTGGTAAAATACTATTATCAAACTGTACAAGCAAGATCATTATATGAATCTACAGATGGACCTGCTGGGCGACCTGCTGACAACCCACCGAATGCAGAAGTGTTGGGAGATTTGCATTAAGCAGTACCCGAATTGACAGTTCGGGTGAATTGACAACCCGGAAAGCCAATTAGGAATCAGTTCGGGTTTGACCTGTACCCGGACCTCTAGCTACGATCTAGGAGAGTTGCTAACACTAGGAACAGTAGTTCTAGCTCAAGGAATGTAGGCAGAAGTTGGGAGGATATGATGCGGTATCTGGCCAAGATAAGAACCACACAAATTGCGTGGATCTATGAAGGCTTGGCAAGAGTGTGGGACCAATAGCTGGGAAAGAGAGAGTTTGTATTTTGCATAATGAGATGGTGTCTATCTAACTTGGGGTCTGCCAAATATATACTCCCCATGACTCAGTTCATCTTGGTTATCACTATATCTCCATATGCCCCCCCATAGCTTACCCTCTGAATCTCTGTTCACCCTGTATCTCCGTATGCCCCCTGCTGGCGTCCACCTGCCAAATACAATGGTGGTGGTGGTCGTGGTGTGATCCAGATTTTCCTGCCACAATGGCCTCGAAATGCATCTCACAGATCTTTCAGTCAGATTCTCCAGGTGCTCCACTGATCCCGCTAGAGTACCATCTGCATCCAGAATGACCATATGTTATATATATAGCGAGTCATAAATAGATACTATTCGCCATATTATGATGAAGCGAATTGTGTGACTATAACAAACATGAATATGATTGACGAAATGCCTTGAGGTTATGGATCCTTAAGAACCACTGCTGTGGGAATGTAGCACCAAGTGTTCCGCAGAGCTGCACTGAAGTCTCAGCTGCTCACAAAGTCTGCTGCAAACCGGCACAGAGGTCCACTTCGCTCCAAAATTCGACTATCCTATTAATCAATTATCGCAGCATTCTGAATGGACCTCTATAACTGCAGCCGCTTTCAGGAGCACCTGAGAATGCTCTCGCAAAGTCTGAGTGCACTTTGCTTAGCTCCAGGGGGGCCTGGCAGCAGGAGGAAGTACTTAGAAGCACAAGTGAAGTCAACTGGAGTAACTGGGAGGTTTGCACGTACCTTCCAGACAAAGTATCATTTTGCTGATGTACAAATAAGAAGATCTCGATGGTTGCTGGGAGCAATTCCGGCAGGAATTACAAAAGGTAAGCGAAACCCCACAATGTGGAATGTACGGGCAGGAGCAGTGGCTGTAGTTACGGCAGAAGAGTACCACAGGGAGGTTACTGAAATGACTGCAAGTGGCTCAGCGAGACATGAAGGGAGAGCCTGGTCCACCGGGCTTGGTTCTATTGTGATGTACTGGCTGATCCAGACATCCAAGGACCCTACACATCTCTACTTTGCCCAAGTACACTTACATTCCAACCAGGCTAATGAAAATAGGAACAGAAATAGTTAACATGGAGATTATAACGCCAGATGATGGGGGTCATATCCCTGCCCAATAACAAGAGTATCTGAAGGACTTCAGAAAAGCAAAGACCATGACTCTGTGGCCAAACAGCCCAAACGATTGTGTGATGAATCTGTAACCTAACTACACACTACCATACTAATGAATCTACAACCTCTTGGAGTTCCAATTGAATACCTTCAAGGTCTACATTCAACTGAATCTGGCGAATGGCTTCATTCATGAATCATCATCCTCGGCTGTAGTACCAATCCTGTTAGCAATGTGGATTGATGTAGAACTAAGGTTGTGTGTTCGCTATTCAGCTCTCAACCTGGGCACTGCAGAATAGACGCGCCTCTTCCTCTGATCCCACAGGTACTAAGTTGCATTTATGACACCCAGGTCTCTCATGAACTTGACCTCCGGAACACCAAACATCTCATCCCGACCATGGTCGGAAATTTGTTCATGACTTTATTCTGACCCCGGTATGGTTTGTAACAATACTTGGGTATGCCCTGTGGGTTGACAAATGCACCTGCTACGTTTGAGGCATACATTTTCCATTGTCTATTGCCTTACTTTGATGAATTTGCTCTGTGTTACCTTGATGATATACTGATCTACTCAACCAATGTGAAGAAACATGCAGTCCATGTCAGAAATGTGATACACCACCTATAAGATGTTGGGCTCAGTTGCAAGGCCAAAAAGAGCCAATTCAGAGTTTGAGAAGTCAGGATTCCTAGATTCAACATCAACACAGATGGATGGTGCATTCCGTCAGACCACATATCCACCATTGACGACTGGTGGTTGACGATATCTGATCAGGTTGTGAATGTGCTCCTCGGTTACAGAAACATCTACTGGAGATTGATACAGACATATGCAACTGTGATGATTCGCATATAAACCATTCATAAGATACATGGCCCATAGATGTGGGAATGGACTGGGAATGCCGGTCTCACATTTGGAAAGCACATAATGGCCTCCACGGACACACCAACCATCAATCATTTCTACTTCCAAAAACCGACCATTTTACAGACTGATACAAGTGGCTGTGTAATCACTGGTAATGTTGATCTGTACATCAGGTTTGGGATTCTTTGGCCAGTCAATATCTACTCTCCAAAATGATCACCTGTGAAACAGAACTACAACATGTGTGATCAGTAGCTTTTGTCAATTGTTGAAGCAATGACACAATGGAGACACTATCTCGATGGCGCCAATCAAAATGTCACGATCGCGTGCAAAAGTCAGCATATTCGGTACTTCGAAACCTTCAATGCACTTCCCAATGACAGGCTAGGTGGGTGGAAGGCATGTCATCCAACTACACAGTCATCAAACACTAGGAAGGCACGAGGAACCTAACTGACTGAATATCAAGCAGGGTCGCTGATGACATAGGCTTTGAGTGAGCAACTGTGCAGTTAATGTCAACTGTGGCAAATACTACCCATATACCATACAATAACCTCATTCAGAATATCCAGGCAGTCCAGGCCAACCAACTCGGTGGCCACTGAAGTCAAACACTGCATAGGTGGCACTTCAATCATCATTCACTCTGACCTGCAGTGAACAGGTAAACCAGAGTAACACTCAAGTAAGGAATATAAAGTCACCCTGGGAGCTCTCACCTACAGAGGGAGTCAATATGCACTACAAGATGACCTGCTTCCCAAGAAAGTAATATACATTGTCAATGACAACAATGAATCCCACCTTTTCGGAGGTTTCAACACTGCCAAGGCTGTATCCAGAGATTTCTACTGGCCTGTATGTGATGTCACTGTACGAAAATACATTGCGTGATGCAAGCCATGCCACTGAGTCTCCGCACTGCATCATTCCCAACATGCCACAAGCATACCACTACCACCACCACCATTGGGGCCTTGGGATGGTGTTACCATGGACTTTGTCACTGACCTTCCTGAGACAACTACCTTCAGGTAAACAGGAATCTTTGTAGTCGTCAATGAGTTGATGATGATAGCAATCTACCTCTCCTGCAAAGAGGATTTTGACTCACCAAAGGCGTAATGAATGATCTTTAACCAAGTGATTCAAAATTGGCGCCAACTAGACAATGTTGTTCCCAATTGCCAAGTGGAGTGTACCAGCCAACGATGGACACGAATTTGTTGACACTGAAGGCTCAATCACAGATCATTCACTGCCTTCCATCCACTGACCGAATGTCAGATGGAATGACAAAACCAGATCATTGTGGAGTACTTGACGTCCTTCTGCAACAATAAGCAGGATGCATGGGTCGAGCTGTTGCCTTTGGCAGAGTTTGCTTACAACAATTCCATTCATCACTCAATGTATATAATGCCATTCTGGGCCAACAACTGGTACCACCCACTTATGCAGTTCAAGCCACTAAAAGCCCCCTGCAACATGAGGTCGCAAATACTGGCAGGCCGAATTGTATCAGGATTGTGAGAGACTCACCGGCTTCTGCGGGAGAACTAGTTGGAAGCCCTGACAGCGGAATGCTGACATGATGGCAGAAAGGACATGCCTTTCGAGTTTGGGAACAAAGTGTGACTCTTGACTTGACGCTTCTGACAGACTAGACTGTCAAAGACACTTGACTACAATCACACCAGACCCTATACAGTAAGTAAGATCATCAACAAGAATGCTTACAAACTAGACTTGCCCAAAACAATCCAGAATCACAACATTTTCCATGTGTTGCAGCTCGATTACTGCACAGTGCCATTCATAGAAGAAACATCATCAGAAGAACACTGAGTAATGGTGAACGATTTGGAAAAATGTGAGGTCGAACAGATCCATAACTGTTTGCAACACTGTCCACAGCTACAATATATTCATCGGTGGGCCCCATACAGTCTTATATGTATGAGCTGTGAGCAATTCGAACACCACACAAATGCTTGCGATCTCTGGTACATGTTCACTGTAGATCGCCCGACTACACTGTGGAGATGAAAGAAATAGGATCTTGCCAGGGGAGGCATTGATAGAAATGAAGATTTGGGGGTTCTGCTCAATCTGGCATGTCTTTCATTCAATACATTCGATTCTTTCGATCCCGGACCAGGAGAAATGGCGTTGGCACAGGTTTTACCACCACCCAAATGCAGTCAATCAGGGGTGACGTTGCCATGACTAGCCGGATCTGCCTGAAGGTTACACCGGACAGTACTGATGGATTAAGCAACTCATGAGTTGATATCAACATGTAAGTGGGTTGTTTCTTTTAATCTACATGTACTTAGCAGCCTGGGAGGTCTGCCCTAACAGAGGAGGATGATGTGATGGTGTTGTCGAGTATTAGTGGCCAAGGTTGCCAGGCTGCCACGTGTGTCGATCAGCGCCTAGCAAACATGCACCTTTTATGGATACTACCACACAGACAAAACTCTGTACCAAATATCATACCATTTCCCTCTACATTTGATCCTACTTGTATCTTTATGCGACTGGATACCTTCATGCATATTCTAATGCTACCGAGTACAGGCGTATGCCACAGTACACCTTTCAACATTCCCAAAAGAGATGACCACACTATGTTGTATGAAAGGTTTCCATGAGTAGTGTGATTTGTATCGCAAGATCTCAATGTGGTTGAGCGAGAACAGTCTCACAGTGTTTCCCAAAGTAGAAGAATAAGGTCTGGAAGATGTGAAGATTGTTGAAATTTAATCAAGTGAAATAATATCAATTCTAACTATGGAGCTTATAACTGACACTGAACATTGAACAGTCCAGTATAGCTTCGACTCTGATATAGGAGACCAAACATATATATTGTGACTTCAACTCTGACAATTACCTTAACTCTGACAATATTCGTAACTGTGAATGTTTCCCGCAATCTGATAACCACCCTTCTCTGATACAGGAAGCAACCAGCAATATGTTACAGCAGTACTTCAACTGTGAATTGTGAGACCTTATGTATACAGAATACCCTTGACTCTGAGTATGACTCAAACTCTGACAATCACCCTAACTGTAACATCTACTGCACTCTGACACCAGATGCAAACTCAGCTATGCAGGAACTACTTCAACTCTGAATGGATAATCAAACATACATGTTATAATCATGACTCTGACAATGAAGTTTATTCCAATATGTTTACTATATACCTTTCACATTCACATGAACCATCACTCTAACATCAGAACCAATATTTTCATTTTCATTGTCAGTACCGACAGGCATGTTTTGAGGTGTGAGAGGGTAGAAATATACAATATAATAAATGGTAATGAGCAGTGGGTTCTGTGTATATGCATAGCCATTTCACTGATATACCCAATGGGAATCGATACATTATACTATCAATACAATGGCAACTGGAACTAGATATAGGCTGCCAGAAGGCAGCAACAGCAGCCCCCATGATTTGAATTCAGTGACCTGAAGCCATGGGACGAGGTCCAAAGAAAATGTCTGATTATAGTGTCAATTCTGTGGTGATGAGATCAGTATCGGATGATTAGGGGGCTACCTGATGGATAGTTTTAAAGATGATGACACTGAACAGTTATCCCAATATTGAGCATTCCATTCATTCAATGGTAGGTGTTTTTCTAGTGTTGATAACCATTACATGGTAGGGATATATTCAGCTCGGTATTGTCACAACACATATGTACAATTACCCAGTTCTTGTTCCAGCAATCGATGATAGGTTGGTAGGATCAGAAATGGCCATCTCTGCATCAAACTTCAACTATTTCTAGTTGCAATCACCACCTTAATCCCACACACAGTGGCACAAATGTAGGAGCAGACATGTCCGCCTTCGTGTTGCTGACTGACAGACATTCCCTAGCTTCAATCCACTACTCTTTCTTCCGGTATCTCAGGGGGGTGGGGGTTATATCCACACCTGTATCCATCATCAAACCATCAAGCTGAACATCCATAGTTGTTGCAATCACCCCCTGACACTTCTGCAGAGAACCAGAAATTTAATGTTCAGCAAATAAAACCTACATTCTCTTGTTGGTAGTGACATTGTGCAAACTCACTATGGTAGGCAACACCTTAATGTAAATGCAGAATGCGTCCTCCATCGATACTGGCCACTGGCATGTGTGTATGTTCCGTACCAGGGGTTGGCAAAATATTCATGGGACATTACCTGAGATCTATTCTTGTGTAGTTGCTTTGCAAAGACTCCTACCAAGTCAATGTGCACAAACTATCAAAGTAAAACTTCCAGAATGTGCACCAATTCTGAATATAACAATCAAGCAGTTTCAGGTCTCAAAAGTAGCTATTAATATTTCAAGTATTCACATGTTTCAAATTCTGCTCAGTTTCACAGACATTCAGGCTTATGAATTGTCAAACAGCTGCCCAAAGACTCATCCTCCCACAGGCTGGTGCTATTTGGCCACATGTGTCTTCAACTAGATTTCAACCCATTTCAAAAGATGAATACAGAATGCTAGTAAAAAATCGTACATCTGCTTGCAAAACCTGGTAATTTAATTCTGATGGCAGGAATGAAATAAGACTAAATCCCATTGATTGTGGTAATGTCCTGACATTCAACTTCAATAATGAAAGCTGAATTTCTGCATTGATCACAAATGGATGTCATGGCAAGAACCGTCCTCAAGGACTCAGAGTGTAATTTTACATGACAGCCAGCGATGACTCACATTTCCAACATGGTGACACCAGTTTATTTGTTACTTGCTGCAACTGGTGAAAAGTATTCTTTGAACAAATGGGCAGGTAGCAGTTATCTCTGCGTTGAATTTAAAGCAGATACATACACAGGTATAAGGAACACTATTTTGTCACATATATTTCATAATTAGTTGGTACATATAGTGATCTATTTCAACAATGTGAAAGTATTCCACCTGAAATACACTATAACATTCTGACTATACATATGCACAGAATTAATGTGATTCAATGGTTATAATCAGATGGCACCTGCTGCTGCTGCATGGCATCTGGAGAAGGAAGTCGATGATGATAACCTATACCTTCCCATTTATATAGTGTATGTTCAATATTATCGATTATTATTAGAATGCAATCAATATAAAACTGACTATATTTCATTTCACATGGGAGTGGGTCTAAATTTCGATTGAAAATACCAATGGGTGATAAACATTTATGGACTCTAATAATTAACTGTTAGTAGTGACAACATCAAGGGGCTACTATGAGGAGCCACTGACAGCATCATGACAACTATATGTATGGACTCAGATAGCTGACAATGAGCTCTGCCAAGGCCAGGGCAACAGGTGGACAGACCACCGACATAATAATGGCGACAATATAAATGTTCTTCAAACTCTGATCGTGGGCTCAAACTAAATTAAAGTGATAGCATGACAAGAATCTGAACTGCTTTTAGTGACTATATGTGCAGACTCTGGCAGCTGACAATGGGATCTAATAAGACTAGTACAATAACATGAGAAGTCTCCGCCAGGATCAGGGAAGCCATATGTGTGAATTCTAACACTGAACAATGTACACTGGGAAGAAGAAGAGAATACATTGCGGAGCATCAGACATAATCATGATTAGGAGTCCCACAGCCAACTATGTGATTCAATGACCGAGTGTGATAGAACAACTTGCATCCCCAAAATGACTGGTAGTACAGACCTGGCATACTTGATTTCCCCACATTGTGCGCAAATACTCAGGCTATTGCAGCAACACACTCAGTCAGAACAGCAATGCAAACTGGTGAGGCTGCATTACTGCTATAAGATAACCCTGCATCACTTGTTTGTTATCTGCAGCACATATAATGGCTCAGTATATGATCCTGTTATCCACCATTATTCTGGTTTGATGAGACTACCAGAGTTTATTTAGATCAGAGAAAATTACATGTGGCAAAATGACTTTTTCCTAACACACATTGCCAAACCCACTGTAAGGTAACACAATCATCTTTTTGTATACAAACCTAAGAAGACTACTGTTGTTCAAATGAGAATGTACTCTACAGCTGGTGGATAACTTTATGAGCAATAAATGAGTTAAGTTTGAAGCTACCTCCCATTGTAATGGCATGGATGTACGTGACGTGTCCGGGGCCGGGAAACATGCGTTTTATATAGTCGGCTCATCACCAGTCTTAGATCAGCATCGAGAATCTTACCACTCAATACTACATATACTCTCACTCAGATGCACGTGTGCAACCGTGATCCTACAATTAGTACTATCCAGGCCCTTACGCAGCCGGACACTGGCATACCCGCCCTTACACTATTCTCGATCTACAGTTACTGGATACGTTTCGCTCATGGGACCTCGAGATTTGACCCCTTTTTGGATGCATCGCGACATGCTCACAACTCTGCTCAAAGAAACACTACTACTCCAATGCCTCCCAAACGAACGAATAGACTTCCATTGCGCACTGCTAATGACTGCGGGAGTGCAGAAACAATGCGGCCATTGATTGGCCACGGTACTCCAAGTCTAGCAAGCCAAATCAGCACTCCTAACGAACCTGCCAGCCCACGCGTGTTCCCGGAGGCCGAAATTGATGATGATGAAGACGAAGACGGCAATACTGACGATGAAGATGAGGATGAAGAGCAGCAGCCTGAAGACAATCACGGCAAAGCGCAAGCTCACAGTACTGACCGCGGCAATACCGTACGATCGGAGGTCACTATGGCGGATATGTGAGATATGCTTGAGCAGCAGGGAAAGCTCGTTGAATTATTCTTCCAGCATTCCGAAATGAAGCCAAAAGACCCAGAGTCTCCGAACCCCAAGAACAAATTCAACGTAACCCACTCTAAACGCTACTGCAGAGGTGCGCGTGAATTGGAGACATTCCTCGGGTCCCTTCCCTCGAACTTTCGAACTCACAATCACCTATTCCCAGGCGGTGATACAGACAAAGTCCAGTACACAATAAACCACCTCAGAAGCTGGGTCAACCATCCAGATCACACTCTACAGAAGACGAACATGATCAACCCGGTAACATGGGGTCAGGATCGACTCGCCGACGACCACCCATGCCTACACGATCTGGACCTATTCATTACCGAAGTACGGAAGCTGTATGGAGATAAGAACCAGGGGCAGAATTCATTCACGCGGGCCATCCACAAAATGATGCAGGGTGATCACAACCCAGATGAGAACGTACGCGCATACGCTAATCGACTTTGACAAAACTGTAGGGAATCCGGTCCTGATGAGGAACACCATAAGATCATGCTCTATGATATGATCTGGGCGGGGCTGAAACCCTATTTGTGGCCGAAGTTAAGGCCCTTTACCAAGACTAACGGTAGATTGGACTCCATCAACGAACTGTTCAACCGAGCAGCAAACGTTGAGACACCAAGGAAATCCGATAAGCAGCAACAGTCAACCGAGATTGCAGGTGGCAACCAGAAGGGGAAGAAGAGACCTCATCAACAATCAGTATCAACACCTTCCGGAGGAGGATGGGGCTCAGGATTGGGCTCAGGATTGGGCTCCGGATGGGGCTCAGGGTTAAGCACCGGAACAAGAGGAGGATCAGGACCTGGATCGGGATCCAAACGCCCACCGGCACCGTGGGTGAACACAGAAGAGTGACAAGGATGGCAGGGAGCGGGTGTATGCCTGCGGTGCGGAGCCAAAGGCCACCTCGTTTTCGAAAGTACCAAAGACTCGCGGGCCCTAAACCCTGAGCAGAATAAGCCCGAGAATCAAGATCAACCAACCTCTTCCGATGACCGTCAAATCAAGCGCCAGCGTTCATTTGACTCCCAGCAGCAAAAAAACTAGTCTACCTCTCCCTGTACCTGGCTCGGCGAGAGAGGTTGGACAAGATGGAGCTGGGAATGCAGGCGGCTGGCACACGGGCATTGATGCCAACGCTGGAGGCGATACAACCTCCTCGAATAGCACTAAATCCGAGGGTTATTCTAGAGAGCCCGAGAGCTCACATGTTTAGTCAATATCTCTGCGGCACAGAGACCCCCGATTCAGCACTCATAATCCACAAAGTTATGTTACGAGATCGACATGGAGAATGCAGCGCGTATGAGCACTTATCGACTGCGGCACAACGAGCATTATTATGGCCCCAAGAGTTCTTCGAAAACTTGGGCTACCACACGAAGTTGCACATACCACCTCCCTTGGCCTCAACGGACAGGTGATGGATCACGCGAGAGACAGCCGGAAAATGACGATTTCGGCTCAATACTTTGACAATTTGGCACCGGTTGAAGAACCGGAGGTGCTAGTCATCCCAATAAAGGCATATGATATAGGAATGGGACTACCTCGGTTCCGAGCTCGGGAGCCAGGGATAGACTGGTCACCGAACCGGCTTTTGTCGTTGCGGACCCCCTGCAGTTCGGGATCGCACGGCACTGAACATACCGAAGTCTGTCAACCTGAAGGGAGTGGTGTTCGCATCGAGACGCATTCGGCCAGAGCATTTGGCGATCTGCTTGCTAGCGAAGACGCTGCCGGGGCTTTCGCTCTATGAATAGAGGATGGCATTGGATTGCTGGAAGCTACAGTAGAGTGGACTCATGACAAAGGTGAATACCCTCGTATGCTGGATGAGCGAGCAGGAGCAGCAGCAGTAGTTGTGGCAGAAAAGCGTCCACATGGGAACCTTGAATTACTGCTACTGGCTCACCGGGACCCAAAGGGAGAGACTGGACGGTGGGGTTTGGCTCCACTGGAGCGAACCGCTAATGCCAAGGCCTCCTGGATTACCCCTTCTCTGTTCCATCCATTTGGATGAAGCATGGACTAACATCGACAGATGGAGAGCAATCGGAGATAGGGAGGGTATGCACAGACGATGCAGGCTACATTCCCATCAAATACTCGGAATTCGTGGAGGTCTTCAGCAAGGCCAAGGCTGACACACTCGCACCGCACCGTTCCATCGACCATGCAATTGACCTGGAACCGGGCTGCAAGATACCATATGGATGGATCTACAACATCTCGGAAGTGGAGCTTAAAATGCTCAAAGCATACATCGAAACTAACCGAGATCATGGGTTCATCCAGCGGTCATCATCACCGGCAGCAGCGCCGATCTTGTTTGCGAAGACGAAGGATGGGGGCTTACGATTGTGTGTTTACTACCCAGCTCCCGATTCAGCAATCATCAAGAACCGGTACCCCTTACCTCTCATTTCGGAGATGCTCGACAGGCTGCGCGGAGCTCGGATTGTCACCAAATTGGACCTGAGGAACGCGTACCATTTCATTCCAATCAAAGAGGGTGATGTAGATAAGACTGCTTTCCAAACTTGGTACAGTCAGTTCGAATACCGAGTTATGCCCTTCGGCTTAACGAATGCACCAGCTATGTTTCAGTTCTAAATTGACGATTGTTTGCGAGCTTACATTGGCGACTGTGCCGTGTGCTACCTTGACGACATACTCATCTAGTCGACCGATGAGAAGGAGCATGATAAACACGTACGAAAAGTGCTGGACCAACTAAGGGAATTCGGTCTCTATTGCAAGGCCAACAAGTGTCGATTCGGAGTCGCGGAGGTCGGCTCGCTGGGGTTTGTCATCAATTACGAAGAAGTCGGCAGGGAATCGGACCGAATCTCGACGATCGAAGACTGGCCGACCCCAAAATTAGTCCGGGAAATACAGGTGCTTCTTGGATTTGCAAACCTCTACCGGCGGTTCATTCGGAAATATGCAAAGATCACATTACCGTTGACAGAGCTACTAAGGCAGACGGAGACGGCTCGTGCTCCAAGGGCTTCCGCGGGCCCACTTAGACATGCACCGAAGTGGAAGTGGACTCGGGAAGCCAAACTAGCATTTTGGAAACTCAAGAAGGTGTTCACCGAAGCACCGATTTTCCACCATTTCGACCCAGCCTAGCCAATAATCCTCCAGACTGATGCCAGCGGCTTCGTGATCGCAGGCATCCCCAATCAGTACGATGGATTTGGGACTCTTCGACCGTTCACTTTCTACTCTCGAAAATGCTCCCCGGCCGAACAGAACTACGATATGTACGATTGGGAGCTTCTAGCGATCGTGGAGACTATGAAACAAAGGCGGCACTACCTCGAGGAAGCCAATCGGAAGGTCTTAATACAGTGCAATCACAAGAACCTCGAGTACTTCCAAACATCAAAAGTGCTCTCCCGGAGACAGGCCATGTGGGCGGAGATCCTTTCTTCACACGACTTCGTCATCGAGCACCTGGAAGGCAACAAGAACCCGTCAGATGGACCCTCTAGATGACCTGATTATGAGACCGGATATGAAAGACCTACCACACGGCTATTGGCTACTTTGGCAGCGACCACTGTTGAACCGTATAATGATCTCCTACCAGCAATCAGGACAGCCCAGACTACCGACTCATTGGCCATCGATGTAAACAAGAAGATAGTCGATCCTCAAATGGTCGGTATCCCCGATCTGTCGGAGAGCGGTGGACAAGATGGATCTACGGACACAGGGAATAGTCCATGGAAAGTCATCTCAGGAGCCCTGACCAACAAGGGGAGGATATACGTGCCAGCAGATGATGCGCTGCGCAGCAACGTGATAAGTCATTTCCACGATTACCCCGAATCTGGTCACTTTGGAGCTTTTAGAACTGTTGAACCCGTATCTAGAGACTTTTATTGGCCTGCGATGGATGCTACGGTACGAAAGTACATTGCTGGCTGCAATGTACGCCACCGAATCAAAGCTCCACGACACGCCTCCCACCGAGTCAACATGCTACTGCTACCACCTCACCGAACTTGGGAGGGAGTCACGATGGTTTTCGTCACCGACCTGCCCTGGTCAACCGCATTGGGATTTACTGGGATTCTGGTAGTTGTCGACCGACTGACTAAGATGGCGATTTACCAGCCCTGCCAGAAAGATATCGACTCACTGGAGCTGGCACGGATGTTCATAGAGCACGTGATCTGCAAACATGGTGTACCGGATAACATCGTCACGGACCGCGGCACGCAATTCACCTGCTGATTCTTGACTTGAATCTGCTCTCACATGAGCATAGATCACCGACTCTCGACTGCATTCCATCCCCAAACAGACGGCCAAACGGAGCGCCAAAATCAGACCATGGAACAGTACCTTTGTGCCTTATGCAACTACGAGCAGGATAACTGGGTCGAGCTCGTACCATTGGCGGAATTCGCGTACCACCACTCCGTGCATGCTTTGACGATGATGACTCCATTCTGGGCCGTTGACCCCCGGCACCCGGAGATGAAATTCAAAGCACCCAATCCGCCAGCCAACCTCAAATCAGAGATCCAAGCGGATGCTGTACTCGAAGGATTGGAAGAGACTCATCGACTCCTGCAAGAGAGTATACTAGATGCCCAGGAGCGACAGACGAAGTATGCTGCGGGAAAGGAGATCACCTTCGAAGTTGGAGATAGAGTGTGGCTCTCGACCAAGCACTTCCGCACGACCAGGCCTTTCAAGAAGCTCGATTACAAGTGCGCTGGACCGTATACGGTACGTAAGATCATCAATCAGAACGCTTACAAATTAGACTTGCCAAAGACGATGCAGAATCACACCGTTTTCCATGTATCACAACTTGATCGCTACACACAGCCGGTTGGTGGTCAACCGCCATTGCAGCCGCTAACAACGATTGTCGACGAATTGGGAGAAGAAGAATGGGAAGTCGACCACATTCTCGACTCCAAACGGCGTTATCGGAAGCTCCACGACCTCGTCCACTGGGCCGGATACAGCCACATATGCACAAGTTGGGAACCGGCGGACAACCTCAAACATGCCTAGGAGTTTGTCGACGAGTTTCATCGACAGCACCCAGGGATGCCACGTTGATAGGGAGCAACTGGGGCATGGGTTTGGAGGAGAGGGATCAGCTGAACGTTTCATTTTGTTTCTTGTCTATTGGATGCCAGCCCGGTACAAATGGCGGTGGCACGGGTTTCCCCACCTCCAGATTGTAGTCACTTGGAGGTGGACTTTCCCCACGTGCCGCATCAACCGAATAGTCACCAATTACGGAGCTAATCGGCAGCGGGAGATAGGAGGTTGGAGAACATCATAGGAGGTTGTTTTGTTTCATTGCTTTAGAGTACAAAGATATGCAGCCCAGGAGGTCTGCGCCTTAGGAGGAAGATAATGTAATGGCATGGATGTATGTGACGAGTCCAGGGCTGGGTAACGCCTGTTTCATATAGTCAGCTCGTGATGAGTCTTAGATCAGCATCGAGAATCTTACCACTCAATACTACATATACTCTCACTCAGATCCACGTGTGCAACCGTGATCCCACAATTACTATCCAGGCCCTTACGCAGCCGGACGCTGGCGTACGCGCCCTTACACCCATCAGATTAGGATGTCTAATCTGGTAACATAAGGCAACAGTTACCATACACATTATAACACTGCAATGATTATGGAGACTGTTGAACATGGTTTGTTATACTCCAACTAAATGTATTGGCAGGCTGATAAGTGATAATAACCTACCCAAATCGTATATAGATTCCAATACAGGAAGACTTCTGCAAAAGTTTCAAGAAAGAAATTACACTGTAATATATACTACCCAATTGCAAAAATGAGTGGCAACTTTTTACAATCACTACAAAAGACCAAGCAGTTACATACAATAAGGATCTCTCCAGGCTATCATGTCAACCTGATTCTCTATGTCCAATATCCCACCATACTCTTTCATGTATACCTGGATAGGTTTCAGTAAAGAAAGCAACTTTCCACTTATGGATGAAGAACTGCATTCTGGTGCTCCACAATGCTTCTGAAGTTGTGGAACAGAATTCAAGATCATCCTGAAGAGTATATAACTGTCATCAGAATGTGACAAAATCAAGCCAGCATCTAGTGAAAAATAGTGGAGCATTTGGGAATATTAGCTGCACCCCCCAAACTATTCTGGTGCACCTTGAACCAGAAGCCATACTCTCTGGGAGTGATTTGTATAATATGTATTCCAAAGAGTACAATTTGACAAACTATGATACCCCTACATCAGTACACCTTGAGTTAAGCAGTCTAGTTCATATACTGTACACTAGATATCAAAATCCAGATGATGATGTATGTGCCATTGGAATGGCACGATGGCACGCGAGTTGTCCTTGGCTGTGTAACACCTACTGTGTACATAGTCATCTTGCCAGGAGCGTTTGATCTCTAGCGATAATCTTACCTTAACTTAACTTTCTACAATTCTACAATATTGACATCCACCTATGCAATAATATCTACTGATCTCCCTTGCGTTCTGGGCATATGTGGGTGTTGAGCTGATTGGAAGTACGGATATCACTTTGCCAAGGACTATGATGTAACTTGCCTCATTTGTAGTTAGCACCATTAGTCATCGATCGACCTTATGTCGATGCGACATGTCTTGTTACACAATACAACAGACACACCTTCGCATACGCTCGCGCACACTCGACTACTCGAGCACATGCCACTGTACAACAGGTTATGAGCCCTGGCATTTAAAAGAGGTAACCGACGATCAACACTTCCACTTTCGTTTGTCGAGTGGAGGTTATCGTCATGGAGAAGCATCTCCACAAGCTAAGTGATTACCCCGCATTCGGCCGTGTTTCTGACGGCGGCTGCTGGACATCACCCATAGAGTCCGAGAGACTACTACAACTGACGATTGCAATATGAGATTGTGCAGGATGAGTTCGACTACAATCACCATCACCAAGGTCAATGGCACGAACTGTGCAAAATGGGCAACCGAGATGGCCCTACTTCTCAAGGAGAAGCAAGTGTATTGTATCATCGAAGGATACGATGACAAGCCGGAAGAGCCAGCAGCAAACGCGACCGCTACAGAGAAGGCCGCTTTCAAAGACCGGATGAATCGCCATGGTGTTGCCAGACCGACTATCATACTGGGCATGGAACCGAGGATTCAAGCGCAATACACCGTCGTCGAGGATGCGAAGACGCCTTGGGACAAGCCAGCATCAGCCTACAAGTCAAAGTTGAAGCTCAACATATTTGAGATTAGGGAAGACCTTTGGAGCATCAAGCTACAGGACTGCAGAGATGTCGACAATTACGCATCACGGATCGATCGGAAAATCAAGGATTACAATTTCTGAGCAGGGCCGACGACCGCTGACACCGACGCTGCCGACACCCATGCAAATCCGAAGACAATCCCCAAGATGAGTGAGCAAGAGGCCATCTTCCACCTCCTTCGCGGGATCCCAAGGAACCACGAATGGAAGGTCTTCCTGGAGCTCATGATGGACAAAAATGCCACGACGACCGCCACGCCCGATGAGATCGTGACCAAGCTTGTCGAAAAGGAAGCTGCAACCAAGAGAGAGAATCGGCTCGCTCCAGAAGCTCGTATGCCCGGACACATTTATGGCACTTACAATGTTAGCTACACTTTGGATAAGGAATTTCAGGAATTACCCATTTCCGGCTAGGCATAATACGCGTGATATCTCTTTCACATTTGGGGGCACTGATCATGTCCAAGATGGATTGTGAAATGCCTACTTGATTGACGTGGATAGTAATAGTGTCAATTTCGTGAGGAGTGTACCAGCCAATTGGTGTCCCGGTGCATACGGCATCAGTAAAACTTATGGTAGTCACTGGAAGACTGCAGGAGTGTCTGAGAGGATGTGGAGTGTAAACATGGATGCGTCAATTTCAGGAGAGTATCAGACACTAGGAGGGCATTCCGGCCGGCCTTGGGAGTACCTAAGATCTCTGATGACTGCTATGGGAGCACCAAGGGAGTGATTGTGATAAGTTTGGGAACACCTCGGGGCGCCGGAGAGAACTTTGGGTGCACCTGGGAGCACCTGGGTGCGCCTGCGACAAGTCTAAGTCTGTTGGTAACAAGTCTAGGTGTGGTGGCGACAAGTCTAGGTGCACCAGCAACAAGTCTAGGTGCGCCGGCGACAAGTCTGGGTGCATCGTCAACAAGGCTGGGTGCTTCAACAACAAGGCTCGGAGCGCCGGCGACATGTCTAGGAGTACCTCGAATCGCAGGAGAGCAGTCTGGGAAAAACATCTTCTTTGAGAACACTGCTAGTACACCTGGAAATCATAGCTACTACTTATCGTTCAACGATTGTTAAAACTCATGTATTCTGTTTGTATTCTCATCTATGTTTCTATATATCTATAGAGCTACCCATCGACACACTGTATAGCTAGACCGGCTGCAGGCGGTGGTTGAGAGAAATTCGAGGTGCACTTGGAAATGACGATGAAGTGAACTCCGAGATACACTCTGAGACCGTGATCGAGCAAGTTTGGAGATGCACATTGAGTCCCTGATCAAGTGAACATGAAGATGCACTCCGAGATCGTTATCGAGCAACTTTGGCGATTCACATCGAGGGGATAATTGAGCCAGTTTGAAGATTCACTTGGAGGCCTTGACCGAGCGAGTTTGGACATGGACAAGGAGGCCATGATTGTGCTAACTTGGAGGCCGAAATTGTGCGATTTTGGAGATGGACTTTGAGGCCATGATCATGCGAACTTGGAGGGTGTAATGGGGCGAGTTTGGAGATACACTTGGAGGCTGCGATCGAGCGAGTTTGGAGATCCTCTTGGAGGCTGAGCTCGAGCAGGATTGGACCAGCACTTGGAGGCAGTCAATGGATGGCTCGCCAGGTGCTGAGACTCTAATCATCAGTTAGTTAACTCACAACTGTGGGAATGTGACAATGTGACTTTACCTTTGAGCTCCCATGAAGAGCTGGCTGATGGCAGTCAATCGTGTAGGGAGGTACGCCAGAAGCTGAAGCAACATTCAGGGGTCACATCCTTATCATGAGAATGAAGGGAAGACAAACAATCTTGGGTGGATGCTGTACTCGGTGTATGCTATACTCAGTGTATGCTGTACTTGGTGTATGCTGTACTCGATGTCAACTGACGATCATGGCATGGAGGGATTGAGAGGGATCACTTAACTTTGTTTTCTGCGATGATGGTTGAGTTGTGGACGAGAAACAGAGAGATGGGGGATGAAGATGAGGGTGATGTGGAGGATACAAGCAGATAGGAGAAATGGGGGTACGACTTGCCTGATTGAGTTGGGCAGACCTCGTCTCGGTGTAATTACACGCCGGATCTGAACTCGTTCCTGCCGTATCGGGGATTCTGAATTGACTTGCACACAAAATTCTCTTAAGTCCTAGTTCGTCATGATGATTTCCTCCACACCCTCTGATCACTCTCATTTTCGTCCTCGACTCTACCATCACCTAAGAAAACGAAGTTAAGACATCGCTCTCTATCTCTCCATGTCATGATCAAGAGTTAACACCGAGTACAGCATACACTGAGTACAGCATACCCTGAGTACTGCACACACCGCGTACTTGCATCATCCCAAGATTGACTGTGTCCCGCTCCCAGCCAGTCTCTCATCTCTCGGCAGACCATGTTGTACTCAATTCTCTACAATCCCACAATTAGGAGTTAACCAATGAATGCAGTCTCAGCTCCTGTCATGTCTCCCTCCCTAACTACCGCCTCCAGATTGACAGCCTCCAAGTATTCCTCCAATCTGACTCGAGCTTGGCCTCCAAGTGCATGTCAACACTCGCTCAAACACAGCCTCCAAGTGTATCTCCAAACTTCGACGATTACGGCATCGAAGTTCATATGATCACGGTTTCCAAGTGCATCTCCAAACTGGCACAATCACGGACTTAAATTGCATCTCCAACGTTGTTCAATCACATCCTCCAAATGTTTCTCCAAAAACACTCAATCACGGCCTCCATGTTCATCTCCAAACGTGCTCGATCTTGGCATCCCAGTGTATGTCCGATCTTGCTCGATTACAGCCTCCACACTCGGTTGATCACCACCTGCAAGTTCGTCTCCAAACTCACACGATTACGCCCTCCAAATTTGCACGATTACGGCCTCCAAGTACATCTCCAAACTCGCTCGATCACGGCCTCCCAGTGCATGTCCAAACTGGCTTCATTATGGCCTCCAAACTCTCTGGATCAAGGCCTCGGAGTGCATCTCTAAGTTCGCTCGATCACTGTGTGGTGAAACGGTGGAGCTAGAAGGAAGACACGTCATCATCAACAACCCGCCGCACCTCGCATGGTTTCCGCAAAGAGAATTAGTTGGAAAGAGCGGTTTTTGCTCAAGGAGAATAGGAAGAGGGTGAGAGGATACGATGGGATACCCGGCCATGATGAACCACACAAATTGCGTAGATCTATTCACACTGTGCAAGAGTGCGTGAGGATCCCCACAAATTGTGTGGATCTACAAAAGCTCGGCATGAGTTCATAAGACCAAGAGCTGGGAAAGATACAGTGTGAATTTCGTATAATGCGATGATGTCTATGTACCCCAGGGTCTCCGACGTATATACTGCCTGTCCCTGAGTCCATCTCCGTCATTACTGTATCTCTGTATGTATATATATAGTGAGACCTAGATACTACATACCATATTATAATGTAGCGAATCTTGTAACTATAACAAAGACTAATATGATCGATGAAATGCCTTGTGGTTATGGAACCCTAAAAACCGCTGGTGTGAGATTATAGCACCAAGTCTCCCGCTGAGCTTGTGCAGAGGTCTTAGCTGCAGTCGAAATTTCCCACAGACCTGTGCAATGGTCTCAGCAGCTCAAAAATTCGACCATCCTAATAGTCAAATCTCGTAGCATCCTGAATGCACCTTCATCAGTGCCGGTGCTTTCCGGAGCACGTGAGAATGCTGTTGCAGAGTCTGAGAGCACTTTGCACAGCTCCAGGGGGGGCTGGGAGCATCTGGAAGTACTTAGAAGCACTGGTGAGGGCTACAGGAGTGTCTGAGAGGTTTGTGTATGGCTTCCGGACTGAATTACATCTCGCTAATGGGAGGAAATATTGGCAGCAATGGACAGCGACAGATTGCAGAAGTAACTACACATCGGAAGTGCAACCACTTCAGGTTAACACTAGCAGAGACAATTGCGACTAAATGCAAGAGGCGTACCAGCCAGCTAATATGTCAATGAACAAGTCAATCGAAGTCCATTTGAACGAATTCATCATTCAAGAACTCCACAGCTAGAAATTGCAGAATCAATGAGATTCGATATGTGACCTTCAAATGGAGTCAATTGACAATTACAGAGACGATTGTAGAACCTATATATCTCTTAAAGTCACATTACTGGCAATGCCTCAGCTGGCCCTACATCAGAGATGATCTCGGATCTCCTGCACTGAGCATAATCACATGCGAACTATCAAGCCAACGCAGGCCACAATCAATCACCCAAGTGCACCTCCGATTATATTCAGTACACCTGCAAAGGAGTAGGGTGGGTTTATGCTGTACATGTGATTCACATCTAGCAATGCTAGTGGTGGCAGATCTGCTCACAATTGCCTTCTACATGACTTGATGAAGTTATCTACATCACAGATGCTTTGGAGTTTCAATGAAGGCTTTGGGAAGGTCAGCCACTAAGACCCGGAATAAGTCATCGATGCGACAGAGGAGCAGCGATCCCAGATCTTTTGGCAGCTTGGAAAGGGAAGTGCAATAAACCCAAATGTTCCATTGTGGCTAGCTGGTACAATTCGTGATTACCATTGTCAATTTTCTCCATTTGCATCTAATTGGGCGACCAATTGCATAGTTGTGACGAGTGAGAGCCATCTGCGCCAACTCTATTCAGTTTGGTCAACCAAGTCAACTGAAGCCGATCCCAAATGAGCAAATATGGATATGTCCCATACCATGGCATGTGACGAGGGAATCTAGGAATTCAATGGAGATGACATTGATTTGTAGCCGGGATTCTAAAAATGCAAAGGTCTACTCATGTATGGGCCATCTGTGCACTCTCAGGAGACCCACAGTTTCAGCATGTATTGAAGGCATGGAGATTCAATTGATGTGTCATATCCCCACGTAGGAATGGTCATTATTTGGTTGTCGGACTGTCCCAGTTGGGTAAGGCAATGACAGTATTTGGTTGTCAGACAGTGCCAATTGGGCATGACAAGTATGTGATTCGCTCAGTGAGTGTATTGGAAGAACACAGTGGCAGCTGTGGTGCATCCACTGTGTCAGCGGGAGACTGGTAGGAGTCACCAGGGTACCAGGCCAGGATTCCAAGTGTCGACTTGCAAAACATTCGACTATTGGCTCAGCAACCCTGGGGTCAGAGGAAGAGATGGTAGTGGACCGGGTAGGGCATCCGGTTTGCCCCTTGAATGTACCTGGTTCATGGCAAAGGAGGAGGCGCATTCCTAAGGTGGCTGTACTTCATATATTCAACAACTTGGAGCAACTGCTATTGACGATCTACTGGCCGGTGAGCAGGTCATTTGGACATTCTCCCTGAGAGTGGGAGATTGTACAGGGCTGCTGGGAGTGGCCATGGAAAGCATCTCTAGTGGCGAGATAGGCACCAGGCACTGGACTGGTGACCAGGGAACAGAAGCAGCAGCGGCCACAAGGAGGCACACAAGGGTATACTCATAGAGACTATGTCAGCTTGCCGAGACACAAAGCGAGTACTGGATTGTGGGGCTTGGCTCTGCAATGGGCAAACTGTTTCAAATCTGGGCTACTGGATATTCCTTCATACCGCTCCCTCTCTTGTATCAGTTGAGAACCAATGTGTGGAGATGGAGCCAGCACAACGACATAGATGGTACTTACAGATGATGACCGAGGACAAATCCTGATCCTCACTCTGTCCGGAGATTGCGTGGAGGTTTTCAGCAAGGCCAAGGAGGAGACACTCCCGCGGCATCAGGCAATTGATCATGCAATTGATCTGCAGACAGGCTACCGTTCGCCATATGGGAGGATTACCATTCAGTTGAACGGAGTTCAGTAGAACTAAGTTGAGTTGACTGGAGTTGAGTTGAATGGAGTTGAGTTGAATGGAGTTGAGTTGAATGGAGTTGAGTTGAATGGAGTTGAGTCGAATGGAGTTGAGGTGAATGGAGTGCAGTAGGGTAGAGCAATATGGATATCTGGCGATTGCATGGAACGATATAATGTGCTCATGAAGCCGGATCGTCGATTTGGGCAGCAAGATCTGAAGCCACATGGATGCATCAATCACGGGGTATGCTCTTACAAGGGACAATATGTCGCCGGATTGATTATGGGACTGTAATGAAGCGTGAATGGAAGACGGACATTATGGAGGTCAGTAACACCCTCCTTTAGAGAGCTTCGAGAGCTACAAGAACAGTCATGGAATGCTGCCCATACAAGTGCAATCATGCACAGGGTGGAAACAATTTGCTAGAACCAACTGGATCATAGCCGGTGATGGATAGCAGCTGGAGATGAATCCCAGCTATAGATGGATCACGAACAGAGAGGGATTGCACCCGGAGATGGATGTCCAGAGTTGGATCCTGTCTGGAGATGGATTGCGGCCGGATATCAATCGTGACTGGATATGGAAGGATGACCAGAGATGGAAGACAGGAGATGGACCTCAGCAAATGGATCACAGGGGACAGATGACAAGCCATCTCCTGTCCTATATAAAGCTACGAAGTTACAATCGAGCACAGATTTGGAGACATATGGACTTCCAATTGCGTGGCTCCACTAAGTACGATGCGAAGCACTACTCAGCACTGGTCAGAGGTACCTTATCATGCACCTACATATCTGAGTTACAATGATGAATCTGATCTCAAATCAGATCCCGACTCATTCTGCTACAATGCTGACACAGCAGGTCATGAAGCCGGCTGAGAAATATTGTTAGCAGTGCAACGACCGTGTATGAAAGGGATGACAGTGCTGGATCCGCAATAACCCTTACCACAAACAAATAACATACCAGAAGTTCAGGAACAATGCACTATGAAATCCATTCACCGATAGAGAAAGCTATAAGTGGCACGTTCACATGGAGAAGAAGCAACAATTGTACTCCGAGAACAGTGAAAGTGCATGCAGGGAAGTGATTGCAAACTCACGTACAGATGAATCTTGAAGCCACATGTCTCAGTTACAATCCCAAACAAGATCCTGACTCACTCTCAGCAATCCCAACTCAGTCTCAACAATCCTGAGATACCCAGCTGCTACTGAAAATCAATGTCAGAATCAAACCTAACCAATCGATATGGCACCTGAGGAAGCCGTACGAGATGATTCATCCGCAGTGCCACGACATATAAATGGGGGATGACTGTACTGGAAGTGCTGCGAGTAAGCACCTGGGAGCACACTTACGGGCAGAGAAATGCAGCTGGGGATTCGTTGATGAGTGTACCTTAGAAGAGGTCAACAGCAGAGTCGATAAGCATATGTGGACACAAGTCAACCAGTGAATGTGGAGATGAAATGACAAGTGAATTCAGACAACGACGATATGGATTCCCAAACAAGTGACAGCAAGCACACCTGGTGAAGGAGTGGAAAGCATACCCGGGGGAAAGCTGGCGAGCAATTGGAGATGATAAGTGTACCAAACACATGATGGATATCAAGTGTAGCTACAAGTGCACTGACTTGGAGGATGATCAGTGTGACCGCAAGTGCACCGGAGAGATGATGAGAAGATCAAGGGAGTTTAATCTATGCCGAACAAGTGAACTTATGCCTGCAGATGCTATTCTAGATGAGACAGATAATGATCTCCGGGCATAAGGCACAGTCTACCAAAAGGCATCGCAAGAGACACTCACTAAACGGCATCATGACAAACAGTTGAGACAACTACTGAGAGATGATGACTAACCATAGCTATCACAATCATGGCCGAATAACTCCAAATTGGGTTAGAATATGAGGATTATCATCAGCCATACCTACCAAAGGCACCGAGTGGGATAAATGCTTAGCAAATGACTTCCCGGATTGGATATCCAATCACTCTTCTGGAGGCCTCTAAGACTGCTTGCCCGATGTTGAAGGACTATTAATATAACCACTGATGGGCACTATGCGAGAGCCACTGACTGCATGCGATGATGTCTGATATTGAGGCTGGGCCACAGAGCTGTGCACGAGGGTCTGGAGAGCATAAACACAACTGAATATATATGTGGTATGAATGACCATTTCATGAGAAACTTACGAGATAGATACGAGGTTATATATGATTCACCGTCACCAATGGCTATCATACTGAACACGGCAGCTGCAATCCATGCCGAGATGTCAAGCCCACTTCATCTGTGTAGACTGAGCACGAATGTGACCACTGAAGCAACTTCAAAAGTAGGAACAATGATCACTGTTAGACTGGGCCTATGGAGTTGTACGCGAGGAATTGGGAAAGCTCTAGTGCTAGCACTCTTGGAAGTATAGTGAGTATGACTGGTTACTGGGATGCTTACAAGTGAGATATGACAATGGTGACAATGATAATGAGCAGCGAGTGGAAGCCACCATCGATGCCACCGAGTCAAGATGAAGCTCATACTATGAATGGGGATGATACCCAGCTCACTGTGTCCGATTCCGACAATGACCTACATTTGGTCTGAGATACATGTGCAAGATGGTATGGTTGGATGCCGGACATTCCGGAAATGGAGAAATGGAGGATGGTGGCCCTTTGGATGTTCCTTCTTTTCATTCTCTTCTCTTTGCTTCTTTACTTCTTTCAATCTTGCCCCAGTACAAATGGGGTCAGCATGGGTTTTTACCGCCTGCGGAGATAAGTCCAGTGGAGGTGGAGTTCCCACATGTGCAAGATCCGTTGAATGGTGGGCCTGAGAGGTACAAATTCTTTATGCGACATAAGGGTTCGTACGTTTGCATACGTTGTACAGTTGTATGATTGTTTCCTTTCCTTTCCTACTCTTGTACAGGTTTATACAGCCCAGGAGGTCTGCACCTACAGAGGGGGATAATGTCATGGCACAACTGCATGTGAGGTGTCCAGGGCCAGTTAATACCCACTTTATATATACTCGGCTTGCCACAAACCTTAGATATCTAGTGATAATCTTACCTTGCCTTATGTTTATACTACTCTATGATATTGACATCCACAGTTGCAACCGTCAATACTTCTATTCCTTCCAACCAGGCCATACACTGGTGTGTGCCTTTACAGCCATACAGTATTGATTTAAAGTGATGCCACATTCTGTCAGATTAAGTGCACTGGTCCAACTATTGTTCCAATGGATACAAGATGCATCTCGTTAGTGTGTTTCACAACCAGGATACAGCTGTCAACACAATGAGCCAAACAGTGGGACTTGTTGTTCTCCATGGGAATTCCAACTGCATATACTTGTGCTTGAGGATATAATATCCATTATTGCATCTTCTTACACCTTGTAGAAAAGGTCAATATTATTTTGCTGGCAGGCAGCCAATCCAGCAATTGGAGGATTTCAATCAGTGGAGTCCAGCAGAGAGATCGAACTGCAAAGAAAGAACTCAGTCTCCGAAGGTATTATGGAGCTTATTCTCTTCACTTTCCATATATTACACCCAGATGTTATGTGATTCCTGAATGATCTCTTTGTTGGCATTGGTATATTCTACCTTGTGATCCAGGTCCAGTAACTCAAGATGAGCAGGGCTGTAAACTGGTTGAAGGTAGTTCAACTGCCCATACTGAAGTTTGATTAATATAGAGTCTAGAAGTACATTCTAATCGTATCTGAGTTCCAGTCCACTGACTTTGTGTCTCTAGTCCTCTTCAATTTGTGCTTGGAATTGCTGGCCAAATTGGAAATTCTGAAATCTACAGATGCACCTCTCAGTGATATTAGTTAGATGCTACTGCACTCTCCTTGGACATGCAATTCACGCAAATGATGTATCAGCTGTGATACCAGGCGGAAAAATAGCTCTGTCTGAGCATGTTGGAGATATACATCATGGGCATTGCATGTCTTTCACTGTTTATTGATAGCAGATAGTAAGCTGAAAACCTTTGCACAGTCAATATTGTACTGGCCTTGAAGTGCTAAGTCTATCAGTTTCTCCTCCATATAGTCAAGTCTTGTACATGGGTTCTTATGCTTAAGCATTTGTTACATGTGATTGGCTTTGTTGCTCAATCAGTGTCTCTCTTCACATTGCACATATAATGCACTCCAGATCTATCCCAGGGGAAATTAACACCCGAACGAATTTGCCAAGTGGCTCTCATATATTGCTCACAGGATCCATCTGTCGATAACCAAAATGTATTACTTGCTGTTTCATGGTTTGACTGTATTCAACAGAATTGATTGCCTCACACCAATCTTCCAATGTGATACATCGATGGAGAATTCCTTCCAGAACCACTTCTGGTTATTCGAAGTGATATCGTAAATGTATCACTCCAGACAGTCTGTTCCACTGTCTGAAGCAGTCATACTCCAGGAGGTTGTCTCAGTCTCCATATCAGACAGACAGATCTGAAAGTCTACACAATTGCCAGTTGTTATGTTTACCTCCCCTTAAATCTCTTCTTCTGCCAGAATATTCATTTGCACAAGTTTTGTAGTCAATATTCTTCTGGGACTGGTTGCCATATTCTATACTTCCTGCAATAGTTGTTGTTCATAGTGTATGAATAATTTATGAAAATGCATCTATTTAAGAGGTGTCACCTTATGGATATCATGCTCTAATTGATCCTTTGCATTCTTTCAATCAGTATCTAACCATTTAGTTGAAGTTGGTGGGGCGCTAATCAGCCACACTCGAAATGGCATACGTTGGGTAGTAGTAACTGTTTTGGCCTCATGTACACAGATGTCCATTATAATGCAAATTTTATGAATCTTATATTCTCCTTGCTTATAGCATTCTGTTGCCAACTCTGTGTTCTCCCAGGCCTTCGCAAACTTCAACATTTTCTGTTCTTGAAAAACACCTTTGTTTTGATACAGTTGCTCTAGTATATCTAGTGCTTTGGATGATAGATTAGAGCAACTTAGATAGCTAATACACAGGGACAATTCAGATACTGCCTCCACTGCTACTATTACCATTGCTTCAGAGGCTAAGTCTGCCACAACTTTCCCATCATTCTCAATGCAGACAAGAATTGGAGCTCAGTTCACAGCCAGAATTCGGATTATTTCACGAATCACTTTTGCTTGCCAGGTGCCAGTTTTCAATGAACCAAATCATTCATACAACCACTGGAGATTTCTAAATAGACATACCGATGTACATCAATTGTCCACTTAATCTTTTCTATTTCTACCTTCGAAATATTTCAGCAGCCAGTTCAATAAGTGGTTTAGTAATTGGAGGTGCAGGAGATGGGAATGATCTGGCTGCCAAATCCGATTGACAGTGCAGAGATGGTATTGCCACAATTGGTCATAGACTTGGTGGATACCTAGTATGTGTACAGTATCTATATTGGTTTCTTCCAGAAGCTCTGAGTAACCATGCTGATCTCTTGTGTTATTGAGTAAGCAAAAAGTTGAATGTGCCAGTGCCGCACCTTCAGGAACTTCACACATCAGGCATGAGTCCTATGAGACTTGAGCTACCATTACTGATTCTGGATAATCCCCAACCAAAACAGCCAACAGAGGGTAACGTTGACTCCAGAATCAATCAGTGCAGTTCCATTTCAAGCCCAGACAATATATGACAAAGATTTCTGAGTGGGGAATGTACTATTTTAAATGCATTATGACATGCTTCTTCAGTGTTATTGGCACCTTTTTGGGGACAAGGCATCAACACCAGGAGAATCCAGTCACGCATTTCAGGTGTCCAGCTGATATCATTTCAAATACTACCACTTGTGGGTTACAGTGGCAAGGCATGCTGATTGCCAGAAAAATTGATCAAGAGAGTCTGGTCAGATACTCAGATGACTGGTACAATTGTACCCCCAGCAGTGAGTTGATTCTCTGTATTCCACCACCAATCACCAGTGAGTATCTCACTGTATACATGACAACTCTGGGAGGCAGCAAAGTGCACCAGTTTGAAATTTTACCGCACCTGAGATGGGACATGTACTAAGTGGAATAGTCTAGAGTGGCCAATGTCTCCGTAGTGTAAAACTCCGAAGATCTGTGAATCATCATCAAGCCAAGTATGAACTCCAAGCATGAAATCAATGTCAGGGAGTGGCTGTCACTGTGTATTGACTGACTGGGATTATTTGATTTCGGAGTTGTCCAGTTGAAACCTCAGATGTTGATCTATCCACAGTTTCGTTTGCTAGCTATATGAGTGAGCCAGTATCAAGTCGTGTGCAGAATCAAATGGATGCTATGGAACCCATTGTTCTGGGTACTTGCAATTCTTGTTGTACAATCCAGCTGCTTTGCCATAAACTTTCCCAGCCGCATATTCCACTCCAACTACATTCTTATACTTATTTGTCCTGGTTTGATATGGGGTACACATCAAATAGAGACTTCTGTGGGTCTATGGTATCTTCATGCAGACTATTTCCGTAGCTGATTCACCAGGTACATTGTGTCTAGGTGGAACGTTGGATACATATGCATAGCTTGTCGATCACCACTCAGAAACACCTACAGATGTTGAACTGTGATTGCTGGAGACTATTCCAGCCTGCGGATGGCAAAATGATCTGTCATAGTAGCCTATGATTCATCGATATTGGGTGTTATTGAAGAATTGTGGGCTTTAGACAGTACAGATAGACTAATTTTGTGGTGCAGAGAATGGAATCAACATGTTTTCCAGCAGTGTTAAACAAATCGCAGAAATTACCAGTGTACATATTCTGAAAAGTGTTGATGATTTTTCTGAGACTGATGGTCATGTTGGTGGATTAGAGCATCAGAGATATCTGTTTCAAAGTACACAAACCGGGGTCATTTTATCCCAATCACAGCCACATCACACGCCACATCATGCGAGGGAGGGGTATATCACAGTCAGAATCTCGTCTCATTTCCGTATTAACTAGCCTATAGATCCCATGACCTGTACAATTCTCATGCATGTCATCTGCTGATAATTGTTAGCAGAGAAGAGAAGGTTTAATTTGTCTTCAATTGCAATGAGCATTTCTATACTTCATCAGGTGCAGCGACAATCACCACTGGCAGCATCAGTGAATGTATGTGATACACACACTGCGGCCTCCCAGCAGCTGAGAATTAATGTGGGTCGTCTTAATCCAATGCAGTGGTGAGTGCCTAGCCAGCTGAATGCCTATGCAATGATCAACTGGAACAACTTAGCTTGTAGGATGTCTGCTTCAGTTTTAATCCTTGATGGATCAAATGATCCTCAGGAGAACAATCTAGTTTCCACCAGGAGCTTATTAGGAAGGATTTGTTGTTACTGCTCAACTTTTTGGCCTCCTGGCTCAACAAAGTTGCAGATTGTATACACACAGGTTATGTGTACAATCCCTTGTCATTATAACCATGAAACAGAATATTATTCTGCTTGAGTTACAGGAGTAGTGTTAGCAACGGTTCCAGACCGTCACTTTGGGGATGCGTCTGGGTCCAAACTGAACCGTTGCCACATAGGCGGTCAGGGTTGTCATTGAACCCGAACCATGAACTCGGGTACTGATGCATGGAAATCACCCAACCCGTCTGAATTGGCCGGGTTGTCAGTGGCGCGCCCAGTGGGTCCATCTATAGATTGATATAAGCATCCTGTTGTTGTAGTTTGATAATCGTATCTTATCAAAATTGCGTATCAAATAGCTAATAATTTGTATTTGGATGTTTTGCAGTTTGCAATATCGATTATTTTGAACTCTGTGTTTTTCCTTTGATATAGTGTATTTTTCCCTATCAAGGAGGTCAATAGTTCTGTTATGAGCTTCAATATCCGGGCGATGCCTTGAATACAGAATATGCAGGACCAACAATTGATGACGCTCTTGTGACCCTCATTCTCAGGATGTGGCAAGGAGCATGTCGCCGTTGGATTTTCCCCTAAGGGCTGCCTATACCTCATCAATGGATGTCTGCAACCAATCGGAATGTAGATTACCCGACATTCAAAGTTAACAATTGTTGACGCTCTGCTGATGCGCATTCTTACAAAGAGGCAGTGACTGTGTTGCCATCACTTTTGCGTATAACAGCTGCCGTTCCGTCGGTTATGCATAGCAGCGACCAAATCACCATTCCATTACCATACTTACAATACCAAATATTGTTGACACTCATTTTAATGTATTGTCCATTCAACATCTGCTGCCATCAATAATTGTTTTCATAATGATTTGAACTTATTGGATGGCTTTCTGACAGAATGAGATTAAGCACTGTGGCAAAGCCGAGCCCCGTAATAATCTTGCACTGTTCTCTCTCATGCTATTAAATTATATATATGTTGCCAAATCATTCTTTGTGCCTGCTGTACATTTGATCATCAACCGATATTCACATGCGACTGCTCACCATTCGCCAGTAATATATCTCTAAATGATGCTCCCAGTTAAGCTACATATAGATGCTGGTGAAACATATTGATGAATTGTGTCCTACTTTTTCTTGATTCCCTTAGTCCTCCTCATTTCCATTGCATTGAACATCACCAACACCTGTATAGCCTGACTCTTTGACGTCCATGTTGGCTGTATCAATCTGGGAACATTCGGTGTAGTGCTCACATCCTGCTGCTCTGCGGATTCCGGTTCCTCCATGCCATTGTCTTGCTCCCTATCAGAGTCAATGTCTGCCACGCAATTGTCTCCAGTGTGATTGGGATTATCCAAGTTGCCATTCCAGGTCAACCAATTGGTGGTGTCCGAAATGCTTTCAGGAGCACTATCATCATCACTCCTGACTGGATGACGGTCAATTGATATGACTCGGCGGACATTCAATATTTGAGTTTGTCCTCCATGGAGGTTCTTTGCAGACATAGTTGGTGGCAAAGGTGATCTTTCTGTCAATTCAAATGCAGCCGCACTGTCGGGTTGAAAGAGTGACCAGGATGCTTCGACGATCTCTTCCATATCTGAAAAGTATTGTATGACTGTCATCTGCTTATTCTGGGCGCGAGATTTCTTCTGTGTAGCACGTAGGTTATAGCTGCCATGCCACATCTCCAGAATGTTGTGGACCTCGGCCATTGTGGGTAATTGTCTTTCCTCCGCCACTCACTTCATTTCTGAGTCGTTTTCTGTGTTCGTTGTAGCCAATGCGGGATCATCGCCGGCCAATATTCTGTTATTTGCTCGACCAAACAAAGTTAGTATGACTTTTTGGGGAAGGGTCTTGCCTGTAGTGTTGGACTGCCTCCAGCCGATAACTTCTCGCCCAAGGGAGAAACTGCCCTCCACTGCAGCACCATGTGGTATGATAGAGAATGTGTCGCGTGCCACAATGGAGAGATCAGTGTACTTTGAATTTGAATCCTCTGGTTGGTGCCACCACTCAGTGATATCTGGTATCCAAAATTTACTGCAAGTCTCCATTGGGTCAAAGTGGTAATCATTGAGATTTGGATCAACTTGCCTCCAGTTCTTTGGTGCCTCAGGCGGTGAATTCAAATAGAGCCTGGTGGCAGTCAACATGCATGCTGTGCAATCACTTCGTCTGGGTGTTATTTCAGCAATATTGTTAGGCATTAACTATTCTTGATCATCGCTGGGAACGTCATATCTATCAAAAGAGGATTGATCGGATCCTGAAGCTGTTGCGGAGGGGAAGGGATTGTTGCACGGTACTCTTTCGGGTTTAGTGACCGGCACATGTCTGTAATTGGAACAGAATTCAGTCTGCATGTACTTCTGAAAGGCCTCTTGGTATTCGGTAGTATACGAAGTCTTGACCTCAGGTTTAATAACCGTTTCTTTGTCCCACATCATAGACGATTGCAACTTCCAGAGAGGATCGAGGATATGTGCCGAAATGAGAAGCATACCCATCATTGGGGTCACTTGCACACATTATTTGGACAGCTTCTGTCACGCTAACTTCATGGTGAAGTACAAGTCTTCCTTCATTTGAGTCTTCTAGTTAGCTAAAGCTTGGACAACCCCATCCATATGATCAAACATGTCACTGCAGACTGTGATGATGTGATTCAATGTGACCGTATGCCGCTTTGACATCCACATAGTCCAGTATCCGAATGGCATTGACACCTGCATCACGTACTTGATGATGGTCCATTCATCCTGTGTTGTGAAGAGTGGGCGGTAATCACTGAGTTTGGATACTGGAGCTGCTTAGGGGTGAATTCTCGTAACTGGTATGCTCGCTCACGCATCACCAGTGTCCAATGCCAATGTGTCTACACTTGAATAATATGTAGTACCGCAATGCAGACTTTGGTGATTTAACAGTCAATGAACTCGTTTGGATGACCAGGTGTTTGTGTAATCAATACAGCAAGCATTCTCTGCTATATGAAGGTTAGTTTTGGGACTTTCAAACTATCTTGAAATACATACTTTCTCAAGTATCTTTGCTAAACTTGATCTCATAACCGACCCCTTGTTGTTTCGAGCATTACTCCCTTTTTGAAGTCTTTGACCCTTTCCAATGTGTATACTTGCATTCTCTCCAAATTGCTAATTGCGCACATTGGCTTCCCAAGACTTGGCATGGCCTTTTACACTGAGACTGCTCATGATTGGACCTAATGCCAGCTGTATGACATGGGCCACGCATGGTATGTGGTTCCTCAATGTAGGCCACACAATTCTGGAGGACTCAAATGTTGATTGCAGCTCACGAGTCGTCAAGCAATTTGCGGAAGCATTATCAGTCGTAAACTCTACGAACTGGCTGTCGGTATGCTCAAGACAATCAAGAATGTCCTTCAAATGTACGGCTAGCCTTGCTGCACTGCGTTGGCCCTTCACCGATCATTCTCAATTGTCTTTCGAGAAAGGAAGACAATATGCAATAAACACCTTTGACAGTGAGTTGTAATTCTCGCAATGCCTAATTTCGAGGGATATATTAACCGATGACCAAGGTTACAGATGGTTTTGTTGTTGATTTCCACCCGTCCAATGCTAAACTAACCCAATTTTGTGAGTGCAATTACTTCATAATTGCATCCACCGTCGGTGAGTATTCCCTAAGGCAAATGTCACTGAGGGTGGTTGTGCACGGCAGCACGAGATCACTTTGTAATGCTTCCTACAACCATCCTAACCCCGGATTTGATCTAGCGTTCCATGGAATATGAGCCAAAATCAATCCTAATATGAGGTAGCGATTCCATGTTTCTTGGCGAAATTGAGAAGTTTCATAGTTCTTCGCTGCCAATCTGGAGTGGTTTGTCTGACGATTTATTTATTATTGATCAAATCTGAATGTACGATATGAATTTCCTTTGGGATCTTACTTTTGAAATTCCTCGACTTCCTGGTCGCTTCAAGATGACCGCAGCTGCTTCATCAACTGTTGAACTAGCCAATTCAGTAACTTCGCCCTCTGTTAATTCGCTTAACTTTGGGATGTGAGTAACTTTGGGATGTGAGTAACTTTGGGATGTGAGCTTGTGCCAGCAAGTGTTTCCCCCATGAGCTGGTCCCATGTTCTGATGGATGGCGAAGAACTTGATGAGAAACAATATATATAATGCCAGGGCTGCCATTCTCGTCAATTCCGCAGTGCAAATAAAATCGCCACCAAGGAACATGTCTAGAATTATTTCAACCAATAGGACATTTCGAGCCTACATTCATTGCAGCCCACCACCCATTGAAGATGATTTCTAAACTGGGGTCGCTCAAATCACGAATAAAGACACGTTCATCTTTGGAAAAGATCATAACCTCTGGCAATAAAGTATTTCCAGATTTTGAATGCAACATCACGGTAAGAATTTGAAACATGGATGATCTGACTTGAGCGACTGCCAAAAGTTATGGTGTAGCAAAGTAGATAGCTGGTTCTTAAATATTGACTCTAGAGCTAACGGCAAAAATAGTTAGATCTGTGAGACATTGAATGCATATTTGTGAAGTTGTATACAAGATCATATTGAAAAGACTGACTGTGTAAAACTCAATTGAGGAATAACCCAATACATTTCGGTGCTGTGTAGCTCACTGAGCACGAACAACAAATGTTGACACTCCATTGGTGCTCAATTGTAGGAGGCAGACGCGATATCGTAACTAGCATTTTTGCGCTCGAAGGCAGCCATTTGGTTGATTGTGGGGTTACACTGTTCCACAGCCCTTGAATTTTCCAAGATGCAAGACAAAGAATCGTTGACGCCATGTTTAAGCTAATTTTTAGGAGGTGGCAGCATCATTGTCACCAGCATTTTTGCCAATAGAGGCGGCCAATACATTGATCATGGGTTGATCCCGTTGCACAGTGCTGTCAGTATGCATGATGCAAGACCAAAAACCGTTGAAGCTCCATTGATGCTCATTTTTGGAGGTGGTAGCAATATTCTCAGCAGCATTTTTCACCATTAAGGCGGCCGATACTTTGATTCTGGATTGTTGTTGTTGCATTGCCCTTTGATTAATCAACACACGAGACCAAAAATCATTGACGCACCATTGACGCTCATTTTTAGGAGGTGGTAGCGATATCTTCAATATCATCTTTGCCCATTAAGGCGGCCAACACTTCGATTATAACTCAATGTTATCACACAGCAGTTTGATTATCCATGATCCAGGATCAAAAGTTGTTGATGCCCAGTTGACACTCCTTTTTAGCAGATAGTAGCAATGTCCTCGCTAGCATTGTTGGCTGTAAAGGCGGCCAAGACTTTCATTATGTGTCACAGCGACCAAGTCTGTGTTTGATTATCAGACTCACAAGACCAAAAATCGTTGACGCATTGTTGACGCTCATTTCCAGGATGCGGTAATGAGCATGTCAGTTTCCGTTTTATCTATAAAAATGGCCTAAACAATCACCGTGGGAAGAAGTGACTATGCAGCCTGTTGTTTGTAGATATTGTAAGACCGAAAATCGTTGACGCTACGTTGACAGTCACCTTAATGGCATAGTAACAGTCATTCGATGCTCCCCAACTGTACATAAAAATGCATACAGTCGTTATTAGCAGCCAATATATCTTTTCTATGTAAAAACATCTGCATCCAAAAGCTTCGAAGCCTGTCAAATTCTGATCCACCACTAGACACATTTACTGAGTGATGAATGACATCAGGCTATCATCTTGTGGCACATTCAGCCGGCAATTAACCGCATGTAGATTTGTACACTAGTTGTTGATATATTTAGCCCAACTTCCTGACCCTTCCTTATCCAGCTCATTCTCTGTAATTTCCATGACCTACCAAAAATAATTTTCGAAATCCCGGCCATGTGCACCAGGTCTGTGCAGCGAGTTACGCAGTTGGATTCATGATCCATTGCAGCATGACGGTCGTCATTCATCATGGTTTGCGTTGCACTCTGACCTCTGCATGGATGATGCGTAAGAGATCACAAATTTCAATGTTGTTAGTGAGTTTCCTCTATTATTTAGCTTTCGTTTTCTGACTAAACAGTAACAGGAAGGATGACACCGAGTTCATTGGTCGTCTGCCAATGTGATTTGGAGGGTAGAATATTGGAATGCCCCATCCGACCCTTGCACATGCATAGATGAATAATTGTGTCTCACAATTTGGTCACCGAAATCAAGTCAAAGTTGACACGTAGCAAAATAGGTACACAAATCGCTTTTCCAGGAGATATATCTTCAACAATAGCAATTTGTCTATTGACTCCTCCAGCGACGCAGGAGCTGTCACTATTGCTTTGTTCAAATCCAATCTCTATCTGGTATTTAGCTTGGGACTTGTTGTACAGGGGTGAAAGTGTACTGGTTCAACAGGCATTGATTTGATAATCATTGACAAATTGGGTGCTGCGTCCGGTGGGAAAGAGCGGATGTGTGTGTGTGTCTGGGGTTTTCAGGAGCGAAGCCTCGTATGACTCCTTCCTGGTTGAGAAGTCACTTGCGGCATTTGTGATTTTCAAGGGAGATTATCAAGAGTCTCCATAGCTCAACAAATGTCGTCAGTGCAGATGAGGCTATGTCATTTTCTGTTTGTGGGTTAACAACAGCCGGAACATTCAATTCAGTGGACCAGTACTTCGTATCTCTCTCATAGAAGTAGTCAGCTGGGTCTCCCTAGCCTGGTTGGGTCCAATCTTCAAGCTTCATCTGGGTCTGCCGAAAACGCGCCATCCGATCGGGTACCATTTTGGAGATTGTGCCTATCACGCAGCCGGGTTTGTCATCTTCGCTCAGCTAGCCCAGCTCAGTATCTTCATCATCATCATGATCCTCGTGTTCCCCATCCTCCCCATCGGTGGAACATGCAACATCACTCAATCTATCTCCGATGGCGTTCACCATCTCCTCAAATGTTGTTCCAGGCTTTGTGATTGTCAATCCCGCCTTTTCAGCATTTCTCATATGCTCCTGCTGCTGCTGAATTGCTGCCTCTGCGTTTTCAACTCGCTTTCTTGCCACAGCTGTCTCTGTTTCCACATAATCCTCCATCCATTTCACCTTCTCTTCGTGGCTTGAAAAGCGCGGTTCTCGTTGTTTTCCCGCTGCAAGCTGTGTTTCAGATCGCAAGCTGCGCAATGCTCGAGTGCTCACACCCATTCTGCTTTCAAGCTAGTCTTGCCTTCATTGGCTGCATGAGTTCGGCATGTGGAGCGCTTCGTCAATTGGCCATATTTTCCTGCCGAAGGTGGTGAACGGTTTCTTTTCAGAGGATTGACCATTGTATTTTGTGTTGGCTTTGTTGATGGGGGAGATGTTGGATGTTGCAAGATTTGGACTATATGGAGGCAAGCTGCGTCTTTTATGGCGAGGTTGATATGCTTGATTGACTTGAACAAAGCCAAATCAGCATACTGACCGGCAATACATCATGAATAGCGCTGCTAACCGTATATCATTAAATGATGTATCCCATCTGTTTCATGTAAGATCCCAGGGGTTTCTTCAGGCAACCATCAGCAGCCACCCTTTCCGTCAAACAATGTGTGGTTTAGATCTCACAAAAACGCGCTTTCAGCGGTCTTTCACATGAAGTGTTCAGTGTACACAAACACCCAACATCAGACCGACTTGGTGCATATCGCAGAATGGTTGAAAACCTGTGTAACCTGCAGCTATACACATCAGGATTCATTCTGTGTAGAATGTGCAAGTTGGCTGTTACACATTTCATTTTGACTCGAAGCTACCTATATATTCCTCAGGACTTGCCACTTCATCAGCAAAATGTAACTCGGTCCGGAATTCACACGCCAACCTCCCACACACTCCGGTCATTCTCACCAGTGCTCCAAAATATTTCCAGATGCTTCCAGGCCCCCCTCGAGCTAAGCAGAGTACTCTCAGACTCTGCAAGAGCATTCTCAGGTGCTCCTGGAAGCAACTACAGTTATGGATGGGGCATTTAGGATGCTACGAGATTTAACTTATAGCATAGTCAAATGTTGGAGTCGGTGAGACCTCTGTGCAGGTCTGCAGGAGACTTCGAGTGTAGCCGAGACCTCTGCGCAGGTCTGAGGGAGACATAGCGAGTAGCTCAGAACTCTGCGCAGCTTTGCGGGAGACTTGGTGGCGCATCCTCACCACAGTGGGTCTTAGGGTTCCATAACCACAAAGCATCGCGTCTATCATATTCGTCATTCTTACAGTCACCAGATTCGCTACATCATAATATGGCATGTATTATCAAAGTCTCTCTATATGTATACATACGGTCAATTGGGCTGCAGATCGTACTCGAGCGTAATTTGAGTAGCACCTAGAGGTGCCCAGTGAGAGAACTTTCAGATGCACTTGGAGGCCGTTGTGGCGGAAAACTCTGTGTCTCACCACCACCATTCGGTTTGGCCAGGGGAAGCTGCCCGGGGGGGTATGAGAATGCAGAAATACCAGAGACGGACTGAGCGACACGGAGTATATTTTTGGCAGACCCCAGGGTAGATAAACATCATCTCATTATACGAAATACACCCTCTATCTTTCCCAGCTCTTGGGCCCATGCTCTCTGTCCGAGTTTTCACAGATCGACGCAATTTGTGGGGTTGCTCACGCAGTCTTGCGAAGCATTCATAGATCCACGCAGTTTGTGGTCCGTCACGGCCAGGTACCCCATCATATCCCCTCACTCTCTTCCTACACTCCTCGATCCAGAACCTGTCTGTCTGAAGAATTCCCTTCTGATGCCATGCGAGGTATGGGGGAATGTTGATGTTGGGCAGTCTGCCTCCTAGCTTCACCGTTTCACCACATCGTGACCGAATGCCCTTAGCGATGAACTGTGAGGCTATGACCGAATGAGTCTGGAGACGCACTTGGAGGCTGTGATAGGGCGAGTATGGAGATGCACTTGGAGGCCGTGATGGAGCGAGTTTGGAGATTCACTTGGAGGCGGTAATCGAGGGCATGTGGAGATCAACTTGGAGGCCGTGATCGAGTGAACAGAGAGATGCACTCCGAGCTCGTGATCGAGTGAGGTTGGAGATGCATTGAGAGGCCATTGTCGAGCGAGATTAGAGGAATACTTCGAGACAGTCAATCTCGAGGTGGTAGTTTGGGAGGGAGGTGTGACGTAAGCTGAGACTCTATTCATTGGGTAACTTGTAATTGTGAGAATGTAGAGGATTGAGTACAACATGGTCTGCCCAGAGACAAGAGACTGGTTGGGAACGGGAGACAGTCGATGTTGCGATGATGCTGTATTGGTGTATGTTGTACTCGGTGTATGCTGTACTCGTTATATGCTGTACTCGGTGTATGCTGTACTCGGTGTATGCTGTACTCGGTGTATGGTGTACCCGGTGTTAACTCTTGATCATGGCACGGAGAGATAGAGAGGGATGACTTAACTTTGTTTTTGCAGGTGATGGTAGAATTGAGGACAAGAAAGACAGAGATGAGAGGAGATGGGACAAATTATCATGACAACCAGGGACTTCAGAGAATTTCTTGTGCGAGTCAATTTACCATCCGCAGTATGGCAGGCACGAGTCCTGATCCAGTGTGTCATAACTCCGATCCGCGGTCTTGCCAACCCAATCGGGCAAGTTGTACACCTGGTTTCTCATATCTGCCCGTATCCTCCACATGGTTCTCATCTTCATTCTCATCTCTCTCTTGCTTGTCCACAACTCAACCATCATCGCAGAACACAAAGTTAAGCCATTCCTCTCTATATCTCCATGCCACTATCATGAGTGGACACCAAGTTCATCATACACCGAGTACAGCATACACCGAGTACAGAATCCACCCAAGATTTGTTGTCTTTTCTCCATTCTCATGATTACGAGGGGACCGCTGAATGTAGCTTCAGCTTCTGACATGCCTCCTTATACAATCAACCTCCATCAGCGGGCTCTCCATGAGAGCTCCAAGATAATGTCACCTCGTCACATTACCACAGTTGCAAGTTAACCAACTGATGAATAGAGTCTCAGCACCCAGAGCGCCGTCCATCGACCTCCTCCAAGTACTCATCCAAAATTGCTCGAACACGGCGTCCATGTGTATCTTCACACGCAGATGATCATGGCTGCCAAGTGCATCTCCAATCTCTCTCAATCACGATCGTGGAGTGCATCTCTAAGTTGCCTCAATCATGGCCTCCAACTGTATCTCCAACTACGCTGAATTACTGCCTCGAAGGGCAACTCCAAACTCGCTCGATCATGGCCTCCAAGTTCGTCCCCAAACTCGCTCGATTACAGCCTCCAGGTGTATCTCAAAAGTACCTCGATCATGGCCTCGGAGAGTATCCCTGAATTCACTCCATCGTCATTCTCGGGTGCACCTCGAACTGCGCTCCACCTCCGCCTGGAGACAGTCCAGATATACCGTGTTCAGATGGGTCGCTATATAGATACATAGATGAGAATACAAACTGAATACATGAGTTTTAAAAATCGTTGAACAATAAGTAGTAGCTATGATTTCCAGGCGCATCACATCATCAAAATGTAAAATGGTTTCGAAGTCATAACTGAACAACTCAGCCACTCTGAACAGCCACACTGATCCTTCCAGATGCTCTGAGATGCTCTCAGATAGGCTCAATGCAAAGCAATGTGCTCACAGGTGCTCCGAGACTGCTTCTCGGGTGCCTCCCAATGCTCCGGAGGTTGTGGAACAGAATACAAGACCATCCTGAAGAGTGAATAGTTGTCTTCAAAATCCGACAAAATCAAAATATTAGAATGTGCAAATTTCGAAGCTATTATGAGTTCTGGCCTTGTCTCGAAGACTATTCTGGTGCACCTCAAACCTGGAGACATACTCCCCGGGAGTGATTATTATAATGTTTATGTCAAATAGTACAATTCAATTAACTCTCTTTCTCTTGCACACCTTGATTCATGCATTGTAACTTAATGTACAGTCCAGTAGGTATCTAAATCCACATGATTGTTTACAAGCCATATGCTATCGATTCTATCCGATTCAGCATTCTCTCACACCAAATGTGCCGGTCCAACAATTGCTCTGACAGGTACAATATGCATCTTATCAGTCCGTTTGACAACCCAGATGAACCCGTCAACACGATCAGCCCAACTGTGCAGATCTCTGTACTATGTTCGAATCACCAGCACATATTCTTGAGCTTGAGGATGTAATATCCATTGGGGAGTGTTCGTGCACCTCATAGAGAAGTTCGATATTATCTTTCCGGCGGGTAGGTGCTCCTGAAAGTGCAGGATCTGACTCGGTGAAATCAAAAAAAGTTGAATACAGGAAAAGAAGGATCACGGCGTTGGATGGTGTTATCGAGGTCACTGTCCGTATATTGGACCCAGATGTTATGAGATTCTGGCATGATCCCTTGGTTGGCATTGGTATATTCTACCTTGCAATCAAGTCCCAGACGCTCAACAGATGTAGTGCAGTGAAATTGTTGACGGTAGTACAACAGCCCATTCTGACGTTTTCTAATACTACTGTCTTTGAGTGCATTCTGATCATATCTGGGCACCAGTCTACAAACTTCATGTCCCCACTCCTCTTAAATTTGTGCACGCAATAGCTGTCCAAAGTTGAGAATTCCAACAGCTTCTGACGCATCTCTGAGTGAGGTTAATTCGATACTTCTGCACACTCCACGGACATGGGATTCTCTCGAATGATGTACCCGTTGTGATCCGGGGCGGAAAAATGGCACTTCCTGACAATGCTGGACGCGTACAAGATGTGCTCTGCGAGGATTTCGCCGTTCATCGGAAGCAGATAGAAGGTTGAAAACATTTGCGTAGTCAAAATCGTACCAGCCTTGAAGGGCATGATGAGACATCTTCTCCTCCATAAAGTCATGATGGGTACACTGGGCATTGTGTTTGAGCATCTGTCGAATGAAAATTCCTGTATGTGTAGATTGATATGCCTCTTTCACATTGCCGATATGTAGCCATTCAGAAATATAGGTCACAGAATCGTCGGCAGAACCCATTCACCCAATTGACACTGATATGTGGCTCACCAGATGCATCTTTGGATATCTGGAATGGATTACACGCTGTATGTTGGTTTTCCTGAGCTCGTGAATGCCAATTGCCTTCTACCAAGCTTCAAACTCAATCACGCTGATGGACAATTCCTTCTTGAACCGCATCAGCTCATTTGAAGTGATACCATAAATCTCTCTCTCCAGCTGATTCGCAACCTGGTGCATATCTGTGATACTCCAGGTGGTGGCATCGGTCTCAGAATCAAATAGGCGGACCGGAAATCACACATGCTTGTCGGCGGACATGTTTGCCACTCCATCCACCTCTTATTCTGCAGCAGTCTTCATTTGAGAACGTGTTTTGGCGAATATACTTCTGGGACCGGTTGCCTTTGTCCCGCCTTCTTGCAATAGTTGTCGCTTATGATGTTGGAATAATTCATCGAAAAGCTTGTGTTTACCAGGTGTCACTTGATGGATTTCGCGCTCCAACCGCTCTTTTGCATTCTGCCAATCGGCATCTGACCATATGGTTGCCGCTTGTCGGGCTCTATTCAGGCGCACATGCAATTGCCTTTGTCTTGTTGTTGTAACCTTTTCAGCCCCATACAGCTGAACCTCCATCGCAGCGCTCATTTTATGAATCTTTTGTTCTCATAACTGATGGGATTCTCTTGCCAACTGTTCATCCACTTTGGCCTTCACAGACGTTGACATTGTCTGTTCTCGAAAAGCACCCTTCTTCTTGTAGAATCGCTTCAGTGCATCATCTAGTGCTTTCAGGGATAGATCAGAGTGATTTTGCTGGCTAACAAGTAGAGAGAATTCACATAATGCCCGCACTACTCCCATTACCATTTCATTAGAGGTTGTTTCCGCCGCAGTTCCCCCAGTTATCCTTGGAGCAGTCAAGAATCGGAGCGCAATTCACTGCCTGTGTTCTGTTCATGCCCCGGATCACTTTTCCCTGCCAGGAGCCGCATTTCATCGAATGGAATGGCTTGGAGAAGCGCTGGAGGCCCGGATATCGTGGTACCGATGTGAATTGATTGTCGAATTGATCCTTGACATTTCTAGCTTTCAGGTATTTGAGCAACTAGTGCGTTAAATGTTTAACTAAACCCAAGTGCAGCTGATGCAATTCATCAGGCTACCAAAAGCAATGGACATTGCAGAGAGGGTATTGCCAGAACTGGTTTCGGATTGGATGAACACCAAGATTTTGCAGATCATCGATATTAGGTCAATCCAGAGCTTCCGAGTCAACATCCTGATCTCTTGAGTTATCGAGTGGTCAAAAAGTGGAATGACCCATCGGTGCACCTTTACGAAGTTCACACATCGGGCATGAGCCATACGTGACATGAGCAACCATTACTTGTTCCAGATAATCCCCAACCCAGGCCGCCAAAAGCAGATATCATTGTCAGTGGAATCCATCAGCACAATGCCATGTCAAGTCGGGACCAGGTATGTCAAGATTCCGGATTGTGGACATAACATTTCCAACCGCGAAATGCCATGCCTTGTCAGGTTGTTTGGCACCTTTCGGGGGACACGACATCGGACCAATGAGAATCCAGCCGGGCTTTTTTGGTGTCCGCCAGATATCTTTTCCATTATTACCAATTGTGAGATACAGCGGCCACGCATGCTGATTGACCCAAATATTGGTCAAGTGAGTTATGTCGGATGCTCAAATGACTGTCACAATTGTTGCCCCAGCAGGAAGCTAATTCTGCATTTCCCACACCCAATAGCCTGTGTGCGTCGCGCTGTACATTCAGCAACTTTCCGAGTCTGCAAGGCGCACTGGTTCGAAATCGATGTGCGCCTGAAATGGGAGATGAGTCCAAAGGAACTGTATACATTTGAAAATATCGCTGTAGTATAATGTTCCAAAGATATGTGAATGATCTTCAATCCAACTATCATCGCCAACAACAAAATCGAGTTGAGAGAGCAGCTTTGCAGGGCATCTGCTGATTGGAATGATTCGATTTTGAAGTTGTCCAGTCCATGCCTCAGATGTTGATCTATCCACGTTTTCATTTGGTGGCTATATGATTGAGCCTGTTGAAAGTTGTGTGCTGACTGAAATGGATGCCATGGATTCCATTGTTCTGAGTACTTGCGATGCTTGTTGTACAATCCAGTTGCTTTGCCATATGCTTTCCCCCCCTTATTTTCCACTCCAACTACCTGCCTATGAGCCTGTGTCATTGTTGGATTAGGAGTACATGTCAGATCAGGCTGCTGCGGGTCTATAGTTTCTTTGCCGGGAGTATCTTCAGGTGGTGGCGCACCAGGTACATCGTTTCAGGGCAGATCACTATTTGACTAGCCCATCAATGGCCATTCACAGGTGCACCAACTGAAGTCGAACTATGATGGCTTGGGTCGATCCCAGCTTGGAGGAGGTAAAATCCCGTCAGGTAATAGCCCTTCATTCATCGAAATTGGGTGATATTGTTGATAGTGAGCCTGGAGTCGGTTCTTGTGGAATAATTTCTTTTTGCAGATGCAGCACTTCACATCTTTCCGGCAAGTGTTGACCATATCCGAGGAATGGTCAGTGAACACGTATTCTGATGGATCTCGATGATGCTTCAGGGGGTGATTTAGAGTGTCAGGGCTATTTGTTCGAATGCGCGCTAACTCAAGTTAGCATATCGCAGCCGCATTATACCACGCCAAATGCGGGGTAAAATAAAGTCACCTTATGATCAATTTCCTTCATAAAGCAGGATATATATATCATATCCCGCACAATATTCTTGGAAATCGTCTGCTTAAAGTGGTTAGCAGAGAAGAGAAGATTTCCTTTGTCATCACTGCAACCGCCACGATGGGCCTTATAATCTACAACTTCATTCCGGAATTGTTTGTGTATACCTATGCTTGAGCCTCCGAGCAGCTGATACTGAAGGTAGATTGTCTTAATACAATGAATAGGTGAGCTTCCTAGCTAGCGGTATGCCCACCCAATGAGCATCGAGAACTGAGAGGATGGTTGATTCAGCAACGATCCTTGACTGGAGCGTGGATCCTCAGGAGAACAATGATGTTTAGACAAGGAGCTCAATAAGAAGTAAGCACTGTTGCTGCTCGACTCACAAGCCTCCTATTGAATGAGGTTGCAAGGTCGTACACACACAACTTATATCTAATAATCCTCGTCCTGTTAGCCTTCATTCTGGATATACTTCGTGTTGGGTTCCTGGAGATAACATATCATATCCCCTGTATGACCTGTAAAGTCATCGAAACGTATGAAGGTGAGCACCTAACCCAAGACCTAGTTTATGAATCCGAGCAGTATAACAAAGAAAGGAGGGATGTGTGTTATTAAGGATTCTTTTTCTAAGCCGGGTTGGTTTCATGGATCAAAGGTGGAGTGAAACACCACAGATCATGACAACAGAATGGGATATACGAAGCCCTTCATTCCGCCAAAGGTCACTGCTACCTGCAATATACTCAACCATACTCTGATTAATTCTATATCACTTCTCGCAGCTTATAGTAGTTTACAACCATCCTTGTCCACTGAACATGTCGACGAACGGATCTCCACTGAAGACAGTGAATATGGCTCCTCCAGGTGGCCTATTTGGTACACACCAACGCGTTGAAGACAATTAAGATTCACTGGATAATAGTGCATGAACTGCCACTGGCAAAGACAGTCGATTTGGGAAACAAACTAATCAATATCATCTGCTGCATGGGTATGGTTACCTGCCTTCACAGCAGCCATTTCTAGGCGCTCTGCAGTTTTATCAACACTCTCTATTCCACATGACATGCAGTTCGCAACCAACCACCAGCACAAGCCAAGGATATCCAAATTATGGGCCACAGTGGCAAGGATATGACCTCCACCGAGGTGGTTATGGTGGGTCTCAAATGTTCCCCCCTCGGCAGATTCAAGGACAAGGGCCGTCATCTCCAGGTGCACCGAGAGTGCCTCCAGGACGGCCAGAAAACCATCCAGCCAATCGGCCAACATCTTCGGGCCGAAATCCTCCACCCAAACATCATTCCGCTGCACCTCTGAGACCCTCCATTAGCCTTACAACAAAATGAATCCAGCCGCCAGTGGATCAGTGGGAAACAGATCCCACAATGATTATACAGTTGCCTCCATTGCCGGAGATGTCCTACGACAATTCTGATTCAGATGCTGACAGCGACGATTCACCGGACTTGGGCAGTGCAGAAGGCAAACCGCTAATCAGCCTGAAGCAACCAGAATTCTCCTTGAAGCAATTTACCAAAAGACTGAGGCAGGCCAACTACAGTGCGTTCAACAAGTGGAAGAAAGTATGGGTGGCTGGGTTTCTGGAGTAGAAGCATCGGACCATTATCACGGGGCAGAACTGTTTGAAACAGGTTCGAGATGATCCCCTGCTTTGTGAGCCGGCGGTTGAGATTGTATGGAGACATTCGAGATCCGGCTGCAGTTGCTTAATCTCGATCTGCTGAATAGATTCACCGGCGGTGGGTAGAGATGTTGTTGAAGAAATGTGCAAGTTAAATTCGGAAGGTGAGGAAAATGGGAAGGCGAGGCAAGCAGCGACCAGCGACGGATTTGTGCGAGTGCGCTAGCAAAAAGGCGAGAAATCACATCTCCAAGTTCTCAAATACAACATTCATGGTTGTGATTTGCTGGGTGTCAAATGGCAAGGATATGGTACTAGCCCCCAAACAACTCCAAGCTTTGTATACAGATGTTAGGCACTGGGAGGAGCTGATTGATTTCATCGACAGAAATGGAGGCCCGAAAGAGCCATACATTATGACATCAATGTTCCAGTGCACCTTGGAGCAGGCCAAATTGGAAGAAGAGTATATGGGATTATATACAAAAGGGCAAATCTGTAAAGGGACATACGCCTACGCTTGACCGTAGACGTATGATATCGTAATACGGTTGCACACGAGAGCGAGTGAGTAGATATGGAGAGTATAGTGGTAAGATATTCGATACAGATCGAAGTGCCGTAGCGGCGACCTATATACACTGGCGCTTACCCGGCCGCAGGTCACGTATCGCCGTTACATTATCCCCCTCTTTAGGCGCAGACCTCCTGGGCTGCCACAGCCAGTGTTAGAGAAGTGAAGGAAAGGGAAACAAAGAATGAAACAATCATCCTACATACGCAATCGTACGAATCCATAAGTGCCACAACCGATCGGTACAGCTCGATGGCGACCTTTCGGCGGATCCGGTGCACGGGGAAACTCCACCTCCATTGGCAGGTGGTAAAAACCCATGCTGACACAATTTGTACTGGGCCGAAATCCAATAAGAAGAGATGAGAAGAGAAGAGAAGAGGAGGATACAAAGGAACAAAAGGAACAAAAGGAACAAAAGGAAACGTCTGAACTGCTTCCATATCCTCCGCACCGCCACTTCCGAACTCATACTCCACCGACCATCTGTCCCTGTAGCTTGTATATCTCGGCGTAGGTGATTGTCGGACTGACCAGGGTGGTAGAGAGCTTCCGCTCGTGACTCGGCATGGATGGGAGCTTCCGCTTCCGGCATCGGTCATAGACTTCGGTAGTCATCGATTGTATAAGTCAATTGCGTGTAGTCACGTCTCGTTCGTCGACATCTGACACGTAAGCTTCTCTAACGGTGGTTATACTTACCAAGTTGAAGTGCACTTGCACTCTCCCGAGCCTTCGTGCAGTGCTTCAGCATGCTTTGTAGAGTATATCTTGCAGCCGGTTGTGGCATTGACTCATAGATACTGCTTGACTAGGCAATCGCCATTCGAAGTCCGCTTCGGTGACCATCCAGTCGACTTCATGGTTGGGCTCTTGAAATGAGGCTTCAATAGAGTCTTCGTTGACTTGGTAGACTTTGCCGGTGGACTTCTCGGTAGACTCCTCGGTCCACTTCTCGGTGCGTGTCTCGGTAGACTGCATCCTACTGGGCTTGTCTACTTGTTGGTAGGGCGCATGTTCGACATGGTCATTGCCCCTTTTTAAAGTTCGTTGCTCCGCCGATGACTTAGACTCACATCATTTGTTGATTGCCATCCTGGCTGGGTAGACTTAAGAACTTCTGTAGACATTTGGTGATCCCGTGCGGTACGTCACTTTGCTGGCCGACGCTGTATTCCGAATCCTTCGTCTCTGGACTTTGGAGGTCTTCGACTTCGCTTGTCTCTTGGCTGGTCCTGGCTGACTTATTTCGTCTCTCTTCGCCTGCTTCATCTCATTCTTCCACTTGGTTTGTCCTTTCTTTGACTCGCTTTGTTTGTTGACTTGCTTCGTGTTTTGACTAGCTTCATGTTTGGACTTGCATCGTGTTTCTGTTCGCCATTTCGGACTTCGCTTGGTCTGTTCTCGTTGTCTCTGACTTTGTGCTCTGGCCGTGAATTCTCTAGGTGGGCTCATCATCTTCCGGATGCTAAGTGCGTATGTTGATTCATCTGGTACGCAAATCCCCGCTCGCTGGGTGCATTTATTGCCACTGGACTTCTCTGTCGTTAAGTGCACTCTGGTCCTTCATTCCGGCACCTCCGGTTGGGTCATTGTATGCGGATTTCGCTTCCGGTAGGGTCATTCGATGTGAAGATTTCCGTTCAGGTAGGCTCATCACTCTCTTTAAGGGTCGTTGCTCTACCAACGACTCATCTCCTCTGGTTGGTGTTGTAGCTGCTGCGCTGGTCAACCCGAACGGCATGACTCAGTCCTTGAATTGCATGTGCCGGGTGCAAAACGCGGTTTTGTACTCGTCACCTTCATCCCTGAGATGAGTGGGAGAGGATATCGGTACTTCACCGGGGCTTTATTGAGAGCTTGGTGGTCCACACACAGCCGCAGTCCGCCGTCCGTCTTTCTTTCCGTGATTTCGTAGATCCACACAATTTGTGTAGTTGCTCACGGCTGTGTACCCTGTCATATCCTCTCACCCTCTTCCCACGCTCCTTGAGCCAGAACCGCTTTTCCTCTCCAGTTCCCTTTGGATGCCATGAAAGGTGTGGTGCCAGAGTCGCCATATCTTTGCTGCATACGTCCACATCGTCCTTGTATCTCACGGGGATACGACCTCCATCATCAGTAGGTACATAACCTTTTCCAGCGTCTGTGTATTAGCCTCTATCTCCGACTTGAGATTTGGGATTTGGGATGATGGGGAAAGGAAACCAGGGACCTGCGGATCAAGCGGTTCGCCCAGGAACGAGCCAAACCCCGCTAGTCCAACAACCTCCCGTCGTGACTCGGCAAGCCAGTAGCAGTCATTCAAGGATCTGAGGACGCTCTTCTGCCGCAACTACCGCCGCTGCTCCCTGCTCGCTCGTCCAGCGCTTGGGTTGATAGTCTCAATCCCACCTGTATCTTCCAAAGTGGAGACCTCCATTGTCGCTTCCAGCAGCCACTTCATTCCTCATTCGTTGAGAGAATGTCAGAATAACCTCTTGCATGCGTTCAGTTGTCCTTGATATGCGGTATACCGATAAAGTCTCGGAGGAGGAAATGACCTCACCACACTCCACGAGGCCGCTTGCAACATACGTGGGTGTCCTCGGTGGTGCATCTGCTGCCACCGATGCACTGTCGCCATCTAGTGGCCTTTGTGCTGCACTTTCGTCATCATGCAACCTTCGTGCTGCACTTTCGTCATTACGTGACCTTCGTGCCTCTCCGTCAACAGGAGTTTGTAGAGATTAGACGACCTGCAGTTGCCAAGTCGACCTCCAAATTACGGGATATACATAGCCCAAGATATTATGTTACATCTGCATCGAGGGGCTCTTTATAAGAGTGGCCTTCACAGCCGATCTGAGACCGGGGATCAATCATTCAGCATATGAGGTACGTCAACCCAAACGGCTGCAGCACATTGAGTTCGTCAACCGCGGCTGTGTTTATAGCAGAGATGTCCTTGGCCGGAACCACAACTACCTCCGGTTGGATGACCGGGAGTCTCTGAGCACATTGCAGTCCTTCATGAGAATTGCCAGCTACTCTGGTATGATGACCGGGAGTACATATGCAGGATCGTGCAGTCATTGGAAAGAACGATCAGCAACTCCAGTAAGATGACCGGGTCTTCAGGAGTACTTTGTGGCCCTGCATAACAATGGCCAGCTGCTCTTGAATAGGCTCTAATGTTTCGTTTCTTCGGTAGGCGAGCTTAGCAATTCGTCTCCGATCGTGGAAGGTAGCTTTGTTCCCTCGTATATCGTCTCTTGATATCTCTAGACTTTGCCATGAATTGACTGATGCGTTTAGGGGTACGGCAATCCTGTAGACTGCGACAATGTGTGCTCATTGTAGCTGTCGGTATTTGAACTCATCTCAATCAACCGTGAATTGACACGTTTTGGGGTACCGCGATCATATAGATGTTCCTCCACCATCTTCCGCAAGGTCGCAATCTCGAATTGCATGGAAGCTCAGGTGCGCTCCGATTGTCGCCCAGACTGTCCCTCAGGTCAGTTTCCCTCTGGGCAGTGTTTTCTTCATCGTCGAGATCACTCCTGTTGTAGATTGCATGCTCCTCAACCACGGAGACTCGTCAGGTGAAAATAGGGGTTACTCGGCCAGAAAATCATAGGTTTTCCGTGCTCAAACGTGTACTAGCCAAGCTCAATCGATCTCTGTCAGCTATCCTAGGAGGCATAGTAGACGATTGACGGTAGAATTGACGCGCAAGCTGTCGGTTGTGTCACTTTTGACAATTGGGGTATAACTCGTCTATCCTCGTGAGTGCAACGTATCCGATAACTGAAACATTGACTATAATGTAAAGGGACGTACGCCTACGCTTGACCGCAGACGGATGATATGGTAATATGGTTGCAAACGAGAGGGAGTGAGAATATATGGAGAGTATAGTGGTAAGATATTCGATAGAAATCTAAGTGCCGTAGCGGCGACCTATATACACTGGCGCTTACCCGGCCTCGGGTCACATGTCGCCGTTACAAAATCATAATGGACCCCATATATGTCCAGATTTCATACAACTGTTGCCTTTCAAATGCTTTCAAGTTGAAAGTTGTACATGATGCAAAAATATTTTGGTTGAAATTAAGAGAGCTACAGAGAAGGCGGTTGCCGAGCACGTAATTAGACCAGCAAAGGTAATCCCCGCTTGCCGTGCCAAGGCTAGATGTGCTCAACTGCTAATCATTACACATAGACTTTGGAAGGTTCTGAAGAGGGTGGAAGAGAGGAGGGAGAGGAGGATGGTGGGCAAGAAAATGATACTTGTATTAATGTAAGTTCTGATTGAAAGAATAGGATTGATTGTATTGGATTCATATATATTCTTTCCAACAGTAGTGTGTCTGTAAAATATCTAACATTGCAATGAATTTCAGGAGCGCTGGAACATGAGCCCATCTGCCCAGCTCACATCGAAGCAACTGAAAGAGCTCATTGAGGACGAACAGAACACAGACAAACGTGCAAGAGAGGTTCAGGAGCAAGTGGAGGATGGTGAGGAGGTCCTCAATCCAGCAAATACCAACTCTGTATTTGATACGGTTCTCAGTACAATCAACAACAAATTTGAACACGAGTGTCTTGAGGAGGCAGTCAGGCTGCTGAATGCTCATCCTATTTGTCAATCATCGGATGACCACGTTCCAGGCCACAAATATTCGATTCCAAGCCTGCCCGGAACTAAGTTCCTGGCGCACCAGGTTTGGGCCCTCCGGTTCATTGTGAGGAGATGGGTTTGGGATGCTGACATGCCAGGAGCACTGGTGGCGGATGAAATGGGTCTTGGAAAGACTTTCACCTTGGTTGCAGCTACAATGATTTGCAAATTGGTGACTAAGAAAGATGTACTGGGGTTGCCACTGTCCATTTTATGGGGGAATACCCTTGAAGAGTAGGTGATTTTGGCGCACAACGACTTTCCCGGCATTGTCGGTGAAGAATGGGAGTGGCATCCGCTGCACAGATTGAATTCTGTACCCTGCCGCCCATTGGAGATCTAGACCACACCACCTCACGGCAATCCAGTGTTGGTATCAGCATTTAAACCAATCCTGGTGGTAACAATGCCCGGAGTGGCAGAGACTTTCAAGACTGTCATCGGCAAGATGACACATGAAACCGATTTCAAACTGGTCAACTTGTTGCACACCGACAATGCGAATCTCACCTACGATGATCTGAACACCAGTATTGACAAGCTGGGAAACTGATGGAATATCCACCTTGTGTCGTATGATACCATAACATCCAGAGCGAAACCATCACACAACGGCCAACTCTCCTACTGTGCATGGAGTTTTGGGATTTTTGATGAGTCCCATCGGTACAAGACTCAAAACAGTGTGGGCTGGCAAATTGCAATGCATGCGAAAATTGGATTCAAACTTCAAGTCACAGCTACACTGGGGTTCCGTTCACTCTATGACAGCTGTTTTCTGATGATGTGGCTGTGTTCAGGTGCGCCTGACGATCCAGAGGATGATACTGTGATGGCAAAGCCTGGTGCTGAGGCATTGTATTCCACTGTGAAGAGTTTGATGCATCCTATCAGGACCGAAGACGAAGATGTTCAACAGGATGCGGCGCACCGGATGACATAGATTGCAAAGCCTTGGACGATAACAACGTGGTCGGACTCTGAACTATCCAATGAAAAACCACTCTTTTGGATACCGAAGGAATATGCGCACCTCATTGATCTCGAGTGGAATGAAGACAACCATGCACAACTGAAAACTCTTGTGGAGAGATACACTTTGCGGGGTGCTCCAGGAGCATGGAGGGTTCAGAGATTGCAGTTAGCATGTTTCTCGTTGGTGTTGGGAGACACAGAGGATCTCAACGACGTTTCTGGACAATCGTACGATGAATGGCCACTCAATACATGGGTGGATTGTTCAATTTTCGGATGGCTGAGAGAGACATTTGGGCCAATGCTGGTCAAAGAACCTGCGGAGTATCCCGAACCTAACCAGGATGACAAATCCAGAGAGGCGCTCCTTCCGGAACAAGCTAGAGATGACAATGCACTCCCCGGTGCACCTCCACAAAAGGCGGCGCTATCTTGTCCTCTTCCTGGCCAAGTTCGTCATTTGAAGTGGTGGCTAACCAAGTTTTTTGCGGAGCATGCGGATATATTCCACATGTATGCAGAAATGGGCAATGATGAACGCACAGAAATGCAGCTCAAATTCCAGGATTCACGAAATCCCTCTGTATTCATAACTACACCCAAAGTGGGCGGGACAGGCCTCAATCTTACAGCAGCAACCCACCCAGTGATAACTCAGAAGTTCTAGGTATTGAATGAGCAGCGGAAGGCATTTGCACGAGTTGTCGGGCTAGGGCATTACCGAGTTCCACACACATGGTGACTGAATACTCGTCCTCGTGGCTATGATAACGGCCCGAGTCATCTCCACCAACACTCTAGAGTTGCCCAAATGAACATCCTGCACGGCTTGATGAGACGACTGAACATCACGACGACGATGATTCAACAGATCCTGGCATTTCGTGTGGACCATAAGCAGCGGCGGACAGAGAATGGAGACACATTGCAGTCTGATAAACCATCAATGTTAGATTGTTAGGACGATTCATCAAGGTACGCCTCTTTAGCCAGTCACCCAACATAATCCTAAATGATACAAATAGTCAAAAAAGTGGTTTGTAAGGTGCACTATACTGCATGGATAAATCCTTTCACTCTGTCATTTTGAAGCGAATCAAAGATCAGATGTTGGAATTGTTAGAGGGTGATTTCATCGGGTTAGAGGGAATTTCATTGGCATTATGGATTATTAATAATGACGAATATGAGATGAAGTCAATTGATAAGCTACATTACACTTTTCCAGCTGGCCTATCTCATGATAAATGGCAGAAGCTGAATGTTGAGAATGATGCAGCAAAGGGCTTCGAATCATTTGTCAGTTGTGAATTTGTGGTGCACCAGAAAGCCTGAGGCCACGTACTCATTTGGAAGTCAAAACAATGAAAAACCATAATTCAGCAATTTCTAGGTGCACTGAGGAATCCTCAATCTGTCATGAGTCTCGTGACAACAGATCAAGCCCTAGATTGTTGCCGATCCCATTTGGCAAGAAAGTCAGGCGAGGCGAAATTGAGTTGCTGTGTCAGATTACAAGACACCAGCATGCGGATTCTTACCAGTGCCGCAACATTTGCTGGCATATGATCGAATTTCAGGTGCACCAGAGAATCCTCGGCATATGTCTTGAGTCGCGTTCTGACAGCTCCAGCACAGCACATTTGCCAATTCCATTTAGCACTGAGACAGTCGAGGCGATATTGAGTACTTCGGTTAGATTATGAGACACCGCTCGCTTACTAGTGGCACAGCCGCAGCTTCTGCTGGCATTTGATCAAAGTTCAGGGGCACCGGAAAGGCTTGAGTACATATGCATATGACTGATCAATCACTGCACATTTGCCAATCCCAGCGGCAATATAGTCAGTCTAGGCTATATTGAGTATTTCTGTCAGAATTCGAGACATTGGCTCACGTATTCGTAGCAAAGTTGCAGCTTTGGCTGGCATATCATTGACGTTCTGGCACATCTCGGATCCGCATCGCAGTGTGTCGGATACCGAGAGATGGCCCAGGCATTCATGTCTCAGCTGCAGCATTCTCTGCCGGGTATTTCCTGGCCTCTGATCGAAGTTCTGGCACAACTGGGATCTTGCCATCCAGTCCGGAATGAGGATCTTGGATTTGTATGAAGCCAAGCTGCGACTCATTATGGATTGATCATTCCAGCCCAGGCACCCCTCGAGAGCGACAAATCTGCCACTGAAGCGCATGTGTCCCAGTCTGTAGTGCACTTTATATTTTAGTTTGCTTCATTCTCATCATGTTTTCTTTCACTTTGAATCAGTGGACACAGTGCACACAGATTGTCATCTATCAAGACACTTCACATTCAGGTGCAGGCGGCTCCTCCCGCTCAGCCTCTGCTGATAGATCAACCTATGCTTGATCGGAATCTGATGGCCACCGCTAAAATGCCTTGCACTGTCAGCCCTGTGTCAACTTCTCCATTGAAGGAAGGTTGCCCTGTACAACTACACCATAAATGCACAGACCTAGCCAATTAGTAACTCCACTTAACTTGATATTGACTAAGTTGTATACTTGGACCTATGCTTTGAAATCCTAAAATAGCTTCTGCATGTTCAGGCTCTGTCAAAAGAGCTGGAGCTTCAGAGCGAGAATCTCAAAAGACAGATTCTGCTCAGTAACTCTGCAAGATGGCCGGCAACTCCTGCTCACCCATGTACCATACTCACTCAATGAGGCCTAAGTTCACAATGCTTTAAATGCTGACTTAACTCGATTCTGACTGACTTGTATGTTTGGGCCACCAAAACTCATATCTGAAAATAGATTATCTGAACTGATTTGCATCAAGAGTGAAAGTACGAAGAGAGAGAATCTTGAAAGCTCATGTCAAGAAAAGACAGCTTCGAAGAGTGCAAATAACTGTCAGAGTAAGGTGAGCTTGCTATCCCCAGCTATTCAATCCAACCATAACCATTTAAACTTTGGTGCACCTCAATTTCCGGAACTTTATGCTTGCAATCATCATTCCTCTGCCCGCTGTGAGATGACCTCTCACTATGCATTCGTACCATTGTAGCATATAAGCTTTGAACCCCGAAATTAATTGATGTCACCATTGTAGCGGTGAGACTCACAATCAATATGTGATTTCATGGTGTGCAGCTTACTAGATACTAGGCACAAAATCAGAATGTGAGTGAGTATTCATGACCCATTTGTTAGCAATCTTGGCATCGCCAAGTGGTTGAATCAATACTATTACCCCCAAATTATCCTTCGTACCTTACCATTCCTTCTCTGCACCTGTATGTCTCCTGTGTATACCAAATTCTCTCTCCTCTATTAACTGCAACATTGTTGTGGAGGTTATTCTGCAGACACGGCTCAGATGAACGCATGAAAGGGAAGTTATGCTTACAATATTGCCTTATCAACTGCTAACTTAGCTACAGCATCCTAATACAATTGAATATCGTGCAATTACGGGTCCTGCCAGGGGATATAACACATACGGAGATGCATATTTCTCTTTGATCAATAACAAACTCCGGTAAGAACCCTTGCTACTCAGCCATCACTCTCAAGGTCCCAAATCTATCGTGTTCTGCTGATTCTAAATGCTGCCCCAAATCTATGCCATGCGGTCACCTCAAATACTTGAACATTCATGCATAATTTCTACGTTTAGAGAGTTATATGCCAGGACACACCTTTTCATTCCAGTTCACAGTGCTCCATTTGGCCAGCACCAAGGGTTTGTTAATGTTGCGAGTTTTCTTCCAGTGCGTCTGGTTCTATTCTGTGTGTGTTGGCTTGAGCCAACCTCCATTTCTTGCATCCATACAGAGAGTTGTTGATAGGAGATGCTAACATTTGGCCTTAGGAATCCATCGTTTCCGGCACACCTGACAACATCCTATATCGCAACACTAGACCACTGTCCTCAATAACAATATAAACCATTGAATTCATCTCTCCTGAACCCTTCAAGGCGCACCTCAAATCGCATCCTCCTCAACTATGCCCAACTTCTTGCTCCTTTTTTCCAGTTATTCTATTGCACTTAATCCTATATTTACTGCATATACATTCTCTCCCATATTCCCCAACATTCTATCGTCACTACCACGAATGGAACCTACACCCAGCCAGGTGAGGAATCACGATTCCCAGAAGAATCAAGAAGCACACCTTGAGAGAGCACTGGCATTCAACAAAGCAGCCAATCTTCATTATCCATCAAATGTTTGCCATCCAATTATCTTCCATTGTGCATTGTGCATTGTGTTAAGGATGACTAATGTCCCTGATTTCATTATTGAAGCAGGATGACAATACCGATCAGGAGATCAGTGATGACGGAAGTGAAGACCCCAGAGAGTCCAACGTATCGTCCGACATCAAAGAAGACGATTTGGGTCACCAACAGGAGTTCCTGCGTCTAAGCCAGGCATGCCGGAATAATTCGTTACGAACTGCACGGGTTCCACTACAATGGAAACGCGGCCGCACCCATACTGTTATTGCATGCTCTCCGTTTCCAAATTCCCGACATGGAGCTTGGGCAATGGCACCACAACTACTCAAACACCAAATGTCAACCCTGCTCAACAAATTATCCGAGTCTGACCGTGCACCATCCACACTGGCGCTGCCGCCACGCAAGTCTAGTGGAGACCAGAATGTTCCACAACCCGAGTCCACTGCAGATCAGAACATTCCCCAAAAGTAAAAGGCTACTTTTGAGGTGGCGAAAAGGTTCATGGAGGCAAACATATTCACGAAGACTCCTTGGCCAATATTATCAGATCACAAGTACTCGTTCATTAAAGAAGCTTTGAAACTTGCCATTGAAGCTGAAGATCGTCAGGGGGCATTAGCAGGTGCTCCTGTAGATATGCCATCTGTGTGTCAATTGCCTGGCGGTCCATCTCTCAAAATTGATCCGCAAACACGAGAAGCGGTAGGTCTTGAATTTTGTTTAATGCTCCTCTATCAGATTTCGGATATTGACTATGTCCCACAATATACATACTTAAAACTAAACAGTAGTACGATTCGAGGACAGTTGGCAGATGGGGCACATCAAACTGGTGTCCATAGTTACCAGTTGGATTTGCGCTCTGAAACTGAGCTTCAGATTCAGGTTAAGGAGCTCCTGTCTGATGATGCATATCTCTTCAAGGTCGTTGATGATAAGAAATCATGGTTCACACGAAATGAAGTGCTTGATCAAATTTAACACCAATTTCTCTTCACTGCAAATGGCTTGGGGCGCCAGCCTATAACATCCCAGTATGTCCAACCTCTTACTCTGCAGACTTGAGTGCTAGCAGCTGCAGTGATTCATTATGCGCGGTCAGAATATGCTGGTGGAAACAGAGCCACAGTTATGTTTTCTCAAGATGACTATCGAGGTACATTTCGCCCATGCCTTGTGATACATTTTACTCCCGAATCCGCTGCACTCATCATTTCCACGAACGTGGCCCGGACGATACCGCCTGCGGTGCAACTCTGCGAGGATACGAGCTCCTCGATTTCCATTGGCGCTCCTTAGCGTAGATGAACGGGCGTCTATTTCATTCCGCACTCGACTCTCACCGGCGCACCTCGGTCTGAATTATACCTTCTATATTGAATTCCGCACTGTTTACCCTACACCCCCTCCCCTCTCGGCGCTCCTCCGCTTGTATGGGCGCTCTTCAAACCCCACCGGGGCTCCTCAAACCGCGTTGGGGCTCCTCAGCCTAGATTTGGCATTCCTCAATCACAGTCGGCGCTCCTCAGACTAGATTAAAGCTTTTCTGTATCATTCCGCACTCGATTCCAACTGGTGCACCTTGGTCTGAATTTTCGATTCTCTATTGAATTCCGCACTCTTTCCCCCACACCCCCTCCGCTTTGGGCGCTCCTCAAACTCAGTCGGCACTCCTCAGCCTAGATTTGGCAATCTTTTTCATTCTGCGCTCCTTCCACACCGTCTGTTTACTCCTCTCTTCCACACAGCACTTCCCATCTTGGCCCTCCTCTTTTTGTTGGTTGTTGCTCCCCATTTTCAGCCGAACAATCATTGCCTTTCAAACGCCCATTCAGATTCGCACATAGCTAACATCTCATTACACCTTTGTTGGATATCACAAATCGAGCCAAATGACATTGGAATTCAATTTCAGCCTCTCGCCCACAACGAATAATCAGCAAATACAAGGAGTGCCTCCAGCTTCTTTCCACCATTGATGAATTCTGTGTTCCGGCTTTTGTCGGACGTGATGAGATGGGACATGAAGTGGATGACATTGAAACCATGTTTGATTGATATCATTGGATCGCTTGGTCGGGGTATTGTTTCGGTGTACCTGGGTTTATGTTTCAATCACTTGCCTTTTTCTTTGGTTCCTTAATGTAGCAAGGCAAAAAATACAATGTTGAAGAACATGAGAGCAAGTATGATTCAGAAGTGATAATGAACAATAATCCATGCATCATATTCGCCGTTGAGGGAAATCGATTGCTCGTGTACATCCGGAGAGTATCAGATCACAGCTGGAGGCCGTGATCCAGTGAGGTTGGAGATATGCACTTCGAGGCCATGATCATGCCCACTTAGGGGCTGAAATCGAGCAAGTGTGGAGATACAATTGGAGGCCATGATCGAGTGGGTTTGGAGATGCACTTGGAGGCCACGATCGCGCGAGATTGGAGGAGTACATGGAGGCGGCCAATCTGGAGGCGGTAGTTTGGGAGGGAGGCGCGACGGGAGCTGAGACTCTATACATTGATTAACTTGTAATTGTGGGAATGTAGAGAATTGAGTACAACATGGTCTGCCGAGAGATGAGAGACTGGCTGGGAGCGGGAGACAGTCGATCTTGTGATGATGCAGTACATGGTGCATGCAGTACTCGGTGTATGCTGTATGCAATGTATGCTGTACTCGGCGAATGCTGTACTGGTTGTATGCTGTACTCAGTGTTAACTCTTCATCATGGCATGGTCAGATAGAACGGGATGTCATAACTTCGTGTTCTTAGGTGATGGTAGAGTTGAGGACGAGGATGAGAGAGATGAGAGCGGATGGGAAATCATCATGAGAAACTGGGACTTAAGAGAATTCCGTTTGCAAGGTAATTTGCGATTCTTGATACAGCAGGTACGAGTCGTGATCCGGTGGGGAATTACACCGATAAGTGTTCTACTGAACCCATTCAGGCATGTCGTACCCCTGATTTCTCATATCCGCTCATATCCTCCATATCGTTCTGATTTGCATCCTCCATCTCTCATCCTCATCCACAACTCAACCATTATCACAAAACACAACCTTTAGTCATCCCTCTAAATTTCTCCATGCCATGATCAAGAGTTTACACAGTGTACAACATACACTGAGTCCAGCATACACCGTGTACAGCATTCACCCAAAATTGTTTGTCTTCCTTTCATTCTCATGATTACAAGTTGACCCCTGAATGTACCTTCCGGCATGCCTCCCTACATATTCGGCTGCCATCCGCCAGCTCTCCATGCGGGCTCATGGGTGAAGTCACATTATCACATTCCCACAGTTGCGAGTGAACTAACTGCTGAATAGAGTCTCCGTACCTGGCGTGCCATACATCGACCGCCTCCAAGTACATGTCCAATCACGCTCCATCACGGCCTCCAAGTGTATCTCGCAACTTGCTCGATTATGGCCTCCAGGTGCATCTCCAAACTCACTCGATCACCTTCTCCAAGTGTATCTCCAAACTCCCTCTATCACGGCCTCCAAGTGCATAGCTCCAAACTCGCTCAATCACGGCATCCAATTGTATCTCCAAATACGCTGGATGACCGCCTCCAAGTGCATTTCCTCACTTGCTCAATCACAGCCTCGGAGGGTATCTCTGAGTTCACTCGGTCATCATTCTCAAGGGCACCTCGAATGGCTCTCAAGCACTGCCTGCAGCCAGTCCTGATATACGGTCTGTAGATGGGTAGCTATATAGATACAGAGATACATGTATACATAGTTGAGAATACAAACTGAATACATGAGTTTTAAAAATTGTTGAACAATAAGTAGTAGCTATGATTTCCAGGCGCACCACCAGCGTTCTCAAAGAAGATGTTGGTTTTCCTAGACTGCTGTATTGTGTTTCGAGGTGCTCCCAGACATGTCGCCGGCGCTCCCAGGTGCTCTCAGACTTGTCGTCGGCGCTCCCGGGCGCTCCCAGGTGCACCCGAAGTTCACTCCGGTGCTCCGAGGTGTTCCCAAACTTATCACAATCACTCCCATGGTACTCCTGTACCAGTCATCAGAGAGCCCAGTTACTCTGAAGGCTGGCCGGAATGCCCTCCTAGGGTCTGATACTCTCCTGAAACTGACGCATCTAAGTTTACACTCCACATCCTCTCAGATAGTCCTCTAGTCTTCCAGTGAGTAAAATACATCGTGCTGATGCAGCAGCGTTCCCAAAGAAGATGTTGTTTTTCCCAGACTGCTCTACAACGATTTGAGGTGCTTCTAGACTTGTCACTGGCGCTCCAAGGATTGTAACCGGCACTCCCGGGTGCTCCCAGGTGTGTCGTCGGCGCAGCCCAGCTTGTCACTGGCGCTCCCAGGCGCTCCCAGGTTCACCCAAAGTTCTCTCTGGCGCCCCGAGGTGTTCCCAAACTTATCACAATCACTCCCATGGTACTCCTGTACCAGTCATGAGAGATCCCAGTTACTCTGAGGGCCGGCAGGAATGCCCTCCCAGGGTCTGATGCTCTCCTGAAATTGACGCATCTAAGTTTACACTCCACATCCTCTCCGACACTCGTTGAGGCTTCCAGTGACAAATATACATTTTGCTGATGTTCTTTTCGTTATCATCTTCTTCAAGACATCCCACTTCTTTTCGTAATCATCTTCGTCTTCACATCTACCCCGGCAAATCATGGCTCTAAAAACGCCTCCGAAACGTACGAGTGGATCGGAATCAAGCATAGCGATGGGTGCTTCATCAAATATGCCACCCACTGAGACACAACTACAATGCAGACACCACTAAGTCCACCATGATGCTGTAAATGCAGCCACCGAAACTATAACACTGGATGCATAGGTAATAATCATCCATAACACCGTCAGTAGCAAATGTCAGAAGCATCACCCGATGGAATGTGAGTATATCTGTATCGAAGTCGACAGCCGTCAATTAATAACATAATATACATCTGGTGTACATAGAGCGCAGCATGACCAATTTATGGCTGCCTGTACTGGGAAACGGCAATGTTCGACCAAGGCATTTGTCTCCACAGTCTGTGAAATCAAACATCATGATGTTGTCAGCTATCGCATTTTGGTGCACAAATTTAGTGATCAGCGTCCACGAGAGTGGACACAACAGGCTATAACCACCTTAGTGGATGCGACGGAAGCGTATATGGTAGATGTAATAGCTGAATCTCATATGTAGATTCAGCAACTAATTTCTTCTAGGTTTTCGACATGTCTGCACCTATGGTAAGGCAAGGAGGTCGGGTACAGCTAGAACAGTCTGACATGCTCCTTGCCTTGATATGGCGAAAATGGCCAAAGGCGGGTAGTTGGGTGCCGCAATAGAGGAGACTCGAAACCTGATTGAACAACGTTGGGCTGAAGTCCGTGCAGAGATGATCCAGGGTGCTGAGTTTCCTGCACTTAAAACTTACAAGGCTGCGATAGAATGACATCCGGCTATGCTTCATGAAAATCAGACGGAGGGCTGCCTTCCTTGCCAAAACGGCACTGCACGGAATACCCAGATACACTGGAGGCGCAGAGGCAAAGATTCACCTCCACCCGACTGACGGAGACAGCCGACACCCAAACCAACACCACATCCGCCCGGAACTCCACCAGTGCCACACGGTCACAATGAGTGAGCTCACGAGTCCGTAATGAAACGTGTGCCATACGGATATGTGTATATACAGACTACATTTCCCAGCGCTCAATTATTCAATCTTGATGCATATGCCAAGGATCGCAAGTGCGATAAAGATCTTAATCCAGATTTGCTGACTGATGAAGTAACTTCCACTGGTTAGTACACTATCTGCTGTGTGGTAATGCAGCTGACAGCCACTTGGCACATGACAGTGGTCTTTTGAGCGAACCTGACAGTGCAGACAAGCATTGAAGCAATGGAATGGTATTATGGAGTTTATTATTTTCCACAATTAGCGCACACTTTAGAGTATATTTTAAAGGATCTATTTATATGTATTATTAAAGAACAATGTAGTGATGAAGGAGAAAGTACATGAAGATGGTACAAAGGCTGCCAAAACAACATCAATGATATAGTATGCCAAATTCAATGAGAACAGATTGTGGATACACCAATGGCAAAATTAGCATCAACAGAGGGTCAACAATTTTGGATCTTGCATCGTGCGGAATCTGAGTGGCAATTGGTTGTGCCCATTCATAAATGTGGCATTGGCTGGCTTCATAGGCAAAATAGAGACAGACACGCTCCCTACCCCATTCTGACAATTTGCGTCAACACCACGTCAATGAAATTTGGTCTTGTAAGTCAGCTAAATCACAAGCGATTTGGTCGTTACTATACATAATCAAAACATCGGCCGCCTTTATAGGGAAAGAGATAGAAACATGCTCCCTGGCCCATCATGAAAATGGGCGTCAAAGGAGCGTCAACAATTCTCCACCTTTCATCCTGGGTAATCAAAGAGTAATGTGTCTGTCATTGTCTTTATACGATGTTTTGACAGTTTCTCTGGGATAAAATCCTTCTGAACCCACAGTTGAAGCATTCAAAATGAAAAAAGTCGTTACTGTCCGGGAGGCTGTCGCGGGAATGTCGCTTGCTTATCTGCCTAGTGAGGCTGCCAACTCCTCCTGAACAGAGTTCAGCAATCAAGCACCACTTAGAATACCCAAGTTGCGAGACGTGCAATTGTTGACGCTCCATTGGCACTGATTTTCAAGATGGGGCAGGGAGTGTGTCACTTCCTCCTTTGCCTATATAGGTGGCCAATACCTCTTTAATGACTGTCTGCAACCAATCGCCACTCAGATTACCCAATATGCAAGACCACAAATCGTTGAAACTCCATTGACACTCATTTCCAGGATGGGACTGGGAGCATATCTCTCCATTTTTTGATTACAAAGGCGGCCAGTACATCCTAAAAAAACGATAACGTACCATAGCTAATGAGTTGCAATTACCACTAGGATATCTGTATGCGACCATAAATAGAACAACCCGAAATGCAGCACCTCAGTTTCGAACCAACAGTTCTTAGCAACCCCGGTGAAACCCGTGGGTTGACGAGTACAGATCCGGGTTTGGACTGGCAAGATGCAGTGAATTGCATTTTTGGACGGATTTGGAACTGAACCAAATGCTGTATCTGGTCAGAACCTGGACCGCTGGCAGGTTACCCGGACCCGTTGCTATCACTGAACAGGAGATATCATATCGCATCATTTCGATGACTGTTCCAGTGACGAACTGTATCCTGGTGAGCAAGTGTTTCCTGGGATCCAAGTTTAGCAATTGATGTGGGGAACGAAGAATGGCGCATGGTCTGTAATGCAGATATATGTTTTTCAAGCTGGGTTCCATGGATCAAAGGTGCAGTGAAATACCACCATTCATGATAACAGAATGCGACATCAGAGGCATTATTTTTGCTCAACGTCACTGCTAAATTGAATATACTGAACCATACTCCCAATTTACTTCAAATCACCTATTGCTTCTGTACTCCATACTACAATGTTATCTTTTCAGAGCATGTCCATGAAATGATCTCCACTGAAGACTGTCAATATGGCTTGACCAGATGGCCTATTTTCCTCACAACAGTGCACTGATGACAATTTGGGATCATCAGATAATAGTTCTCCAAATGCCCATTCCAAATGCAGTGCATTTGGGAAATTCACAAATCAATTTCTTTCACCGCATCTGTATGGTTATCCTCGTTCACTGTGACCTATTTCTGGATTTTTCCCAGTTCCACCAACATTATCAATTCAACATGACTCCTCGTTTCCAACTAAATACCCATGCAAGTGACGGATTAAGAAAGGTTTAGCCATTGTGGCAAGTATACGAAATCCCCCAAGCCTGGTATTGTGGACCCTTAATGTTTCCGCCTTCACAGCTTACAGGATGACGACCAACTTCTCCAGGTGTACCTCAAGTTCCTCCAGGACCACCAGTCAACAATCCAGTTATGCAGCTGACATCTTATAGCTCTACTCCACCAGAACTCCCAACTGCTATGGCTTGGAAACCCATACTAAGCCTTCCAACAAAGTTGTTCGAGTACACAGCTGACCCTTGGAAAGCTGATGTTGTTGTAAATGTGGACTGCCCTCATTTGCCAAAGCAATCCTCCAATAAGTATGATATATATGATGACAGCAGTGATTCACTGGACTTGGATGTGGTAGAATGCAAAGCACCAATGAGCCTCATCAGCAACGACCCTACTTTCCGTCAGAAACACCTGGTTGTTCCGGACGGCTCTGACGGCTCTGACGGAACCTCGTACCCTTTGACGAAGAATTACACGCTACCCGTCGCCTAGGCGACTGGTCGCATTGCACACATACCTCCTTGACTTTTTGTTTATGTATACGCACATCAGAACGACACGTGTGTTACACGCTTCGCAGTTATGCTGAAGCCGTTTACACAATGCCTTGCGATGTTTCTACCTTTCTCGGGCCACCGCTTCTGTGGGAATGCCGCTGGTGCGCCTGGAAATCATAGCTACTACTTATCGTTAAACGATTTTCAAAACTTAAGCATTCAGTTTGTATTCTCATCTATGTATCTATGCTACCTATCTACACATGGTATATCTGGACTGGCAGCATGCGGTGATTGTCAGCAATTTGAGGTGCGCCTGAAGATGAAGATCGAGTGAACGTCCACCTCCGTTAACCCTGTATCTCTGCACACCCGCCATCGCTCATTAACGATGTACTTGGAGGCCGTGATCGAGCGAGTTGAGAGATGCACTTGGAGGTCGAAATCAAGCGAGGTTGGATAGGCACTTGGAGGCCGTGATCAAGCGAGATTGGACGAGTACTTGGTGGCGGTCGATGGACGGCGCGCCGGGTGCTGAGACTGTATTTCATCAGTTAGTCAACTCGCAACCATGGGAATGTGACAAGGTGACTTTACCTTTGAGCTCTCATGGAGAGCTGGCTGATGGCGGTCGATCGTGTATGGAGGCACGCCGGAAGCTGAAGCTACATTCAGGGGTCAACTTGTAATCATGAGAATGAAGGGAAGACAAACAATCTTTGAGTGCTGTACTCAGTGTATGCTGTACTCGGTGTATGCTGTACTCGGTGTATG
>Ga0307515_10000896_pt1 | contig 68485 bp, 90 predicted proteins | sample 17_EM_MG_FD_194513 | JGI IMG/M metagenome (GOLD analysis project Ga0307515, IMG submission 194513) | Populus trichocarpa ectomycorrhiza microbial communities from riparian zone in the Pacific Northwest, United States - 17_EM | ecosystem: Host-associated > Plants > Roots > Unclassified | place... | reverse complement strand
GTAATGGCCTATCATTGAAGGGGCATTCAGTGCGGAGAGTGAGCTCTTGCAAGCGCAACGCGTTGGTGATTGTTGTACACCCAACACACGTCACTACTCACTGTCAACCTTTTGTAGACATTGATGGTGATGAGAGTCGCGACAACGGGCGTCGCAAACGCCTGGATCGTTGGTCCATTTCTGAAGACACATTCTAGAGCGTCGATGAGCTTTCGTTTCTTTAGGATTTGGGCCGATCTGGTCATCATGGTCATCCTGTTCGCCGTATTTGTCGTATCCATAGTGTCGGTCGTTTTGTATCCCTTCGGTCAGGCGTTTGGGGACTTTGGTAGCATACCAATTCGGGGGGGTGTACCTGTAGGTAACGTTGGTTAGCCGGCAAATGGGCCGTCCACGACGATTGAAGGCGGTCATTGGCGAAATCCACTCCTAAAATCATGTCCTTTGTTCGGGCACAAGTGGGGTACGAGTGCTTATATTGAATGAAACTACGCCTGCGACGTCGTCAAGTCCAACCATTCGCCTTCTTTGTCTTTGTTCACCTCGTGCGACGACCATGCTACGATCCCGCCGCAAGGTGACATGCTTTTATTGCTCTACCAAGCTCTCTTCACCTCCTGAAGACCCCAACGACTTCACCTGCACGTCATGTTCGTCCCGGAATCGATACGACCCGAAGACTGGCGAAATTATGTCGTCCGACCCGGCTATGTTCGATACAGAAGCAAATAAATCGTCTTTCGCACGCCGAGGTGGGTTCTTAAGAAGGATAAGCTCGCATGCTCAGCCCCTTGTGACTTGTGGCAATCCTTTCAGCAATCCAACCAAAATCAAAGCTTCCATCGACCTTCGAAAGCAGCCTATTCTGTCATACATGCACAACCAACCAAACTCTGGTCACCAATCTTCTTGCTAATTATTTACCGCCAGCCGACGTCAGTCTACCATTCAAGTACTGTTAGACACCATCTCACTCGTACTCAGGATCCCAACTATAGTACCTCATTGGCTCGACTCGCAGCATACAAGGCTTCCCTGGAAGTCCGCTATCCTCTTGTGTGCCGCACCTGTCTGCCAGCAGTCCAAGAGCGCATCAAGCAGAAGGAACACTTCGCCCGATCACAAGCTTTTGGAGGGTGGTTGGAGACAAACCGTTCCGGGCAACGTCCAGTTCTCAGTCGAGTCTCATCCACAACCAAAGGAGATCGGGAGAAACCATGGGAGATATGGTTGTGGAGAGCACAAGGGGCTCTTTATGTCCTCAACACTGCTTGGACAGTCGTTTCCTATCTAGCTGGTCGGTTGGACTGTTCTCATTTTGTCTCGGTAACTAATTCCACAGTTTAGGCATGCGAGGCCGAAGTCCACGATTCTTGCGCACTCCTCTGCCCTTTGTGGTGCTACTTAGCCCCCTTTGGCTATTTTTCGATCGCACTGCTGCAGACGTCCGTGCCTCCCAAAGAAAAGGAATCAATCTGCGAGTCAAGGGTCGAGAGAGATTCATAGTAAGGATGATTTTATAGTTCATGAATCACGATATCAATAACTGTTCTACCAGCAAATCCAGCTGACTTTATGGCTGTGTCGGCTCGTTGCCTCGACGCTCATCTCGGTCTGGGGGACAAAGGTCACCGAAGGAACATTTGGCGCGCTCCTAGCGATGGAGATTGTGGTATGTGGATTAAGAGGTACCCACCTTTCTCACCTGACACCGGTTAGCTCGCCATATTCGGTTGGAGGGTTATGCGAATAACGAAACTGGCACCTATAACCTTGTCTCGTCATTCAAGCGCAACAGGAGCACAGCTGAAAATCCAACCAGATCCTCCGAGCACCGTTACCATGTCTCCATCGGATACACTCCCCCCTACGAAACCCACGGCCCCAAATCCCGTCTTTGGACTCCCCTCCCTCGTGTCGTCACTCCCCCCCGCAGCAGAACTCTCATTTAGCTATCCTCAGGACGACATGGATTGGGTACCCGTGGCTGGTGATCCTTCCCTCCGCGAAGATGACCCCTTCCTACTCGCGCCACAACGTTTCCCTGGTCCTCCAACTGGCCTGGAAAGCTTATTCGCGAGTACTTCTCTTGATGGGTCTGAAATGGTATTTGGGAACATTCCAACGCGTTTGCACACCCAACAGGAAGACGGACTATGGGACATATTGCAGCGTCGTCAAGGTGCCTTGATCATAGCACTTTTGACAACAGCTATTGCTCTACTTGTGGCAGTACTATTGCAAACTCGGTGGCGCAATGCACAATGGGAGGCAGCTTGGGAGTGGGAACAACGACAGCGACAGAGCGAAACAGTAGGAAGCTTGCCTTGGGGTTCTTATGGAGGGAATGAGTTCAGAAGTCCATTGGACCTATGATCAGGTAGACGGGATCTTCAAGCCGCGCCTACGCCGTTGACCCGTCAATCGCCTATCCCGTACTTATTATTTTTATTGCGCTCATGTCACTCTTGCTTTCCATATCGCCTTTTGACTGTCACTCTGTCACTCGCAGCTGTAAGGCGCTTTCCCCAAGATGCCCACATTTGTATTGTACAGGCAGGCTCTGACCATGACACCGTCCTGATAAGCTCTTGCAGTATTCCACCTGATCTCCACCCATTCTCCACCTACTCCATTCAGTACAGTTGATAATGTCGGTTCTCCCCCGAAACTGTCCCAGCTACCCTCCATTCCAAGGCATAGGGTCACACCTTCTTGTAGATGGATATACCGAAGGGCGCATGTCCATGCGTTCAGGATCTAGCTGTAATTTCAGAAAAGCCCTACACAACGCCAACGCAACGCAACGGATTGGGACAGTTCAGGAACGGACCTGATACTTAGCTAACTCTAAATCGCTTCGAATCAGCTCGTAGCAGCCCCAGTTGAAGATTCATGCACAGTTCCAGTCTCCCGCGCCAATGTTTCCGCGTATCATCAGCATGCGATGCAGGAAGGGTCAAGCGCCGTCATCCCAGCATCGGAGATACAAAAAAACTGGTTGAGGTCTCTCCTGCGGCGAGGTTGCGTAACTCAAGGAATCCAACGGATACTTAAGTAATAGTCTGCAAAGCATGTCACGCAGCGGGCAAATCAACCGCCTTACCGCCAACATATACAAATTGCCTCTTAGACATTTGTCCCAAGCCACTCTTTGATACCCACAGAGTCTGGCGTTCAATGGCGTTCTCGAATCAAATTATCATCCGTCTTTGGAGTGGAAGATCTCGTCTTCTGGATCTTTACATAACGTCCACTCTGGTGCGTGTATCCTCGATCAGGGGGTTCACCAAAAAGAACCTCCTTGCCATGGGAGCCTGATCCGGCGTTCTGAAGTGACCGGGCCTGGTGAGGCCCAGCAGGCTTTAGCGTAGGGTTACGAGCGTAGGAGAAGAATGAATACAAGCTCTTACCCTCAGATTGGAGTCGAGATAGCTCAGTTGGCATGCAAAGCTTTTCACGGTAACCGTTTGCAATAATAGCACACACGTTGTCACTTGTACAACTCTGGACCACACATCTTGTTAGCCATACGTGTGACCTCACTCAATCCCAACTCTCGGTGAGAGAGCTTTCTAGAACTGCAGGATGTCAATCAGGAAACAATGCGGCCCGCGCAAGGCATCTTCATGTGATGAGAAGAAAGAGCTACAATGGGAATGAAAGCTGATAGTATCTATTCCATTCTGATCGGTCAGGCTCGCAGGCTGTGAGAGGCGTGTCACTGGGCGTCTGAGTCGTGCCCCAGACGAGACGGCGCCTGACGAGCTTTAAGTGGAATGTATTCGCGGAATAGGTATATAGATCTGATTAGGGGCTGCGGTTGTGTCCCCAGCTCTACAGCCCCCCCAACTCTTGCTCCTCACTTTTGACCCTAACCAACCGACCCTGCACGATGCCCCCCGTCTTTCGCGGCTCCGTACTGCCAGATTTAACGAACGAAGCACACTCTCAATGGGTGTTCACCCATCGCGGAGTATTTGACATTCCCGCCACTGCCCGAATCACTGAATCGGTATCGGAAGACTACGAAAGGTACTCTTTAATCCATTCCCTTTTGTTCATCGCTTGCGTAGTAGTGATTCATTTGTGAACTACAGGCTGGCGCTACTTGGCGAAATGGCGCTAGCGCTTGTTGTGATGGACAATCTCTATGAGGCGTGCCCACTTTCAAGGGCGAATGACCTAACTGTGAGTACCCAGCATCTTGGTATATCATTTTATTGACTTTTCCGATGTGGGATTCCTCGATGTGTTTTCATTTCTCACCATTCATCGCCTCTGGCACAGAGCAAGAAGAACTCGATCATCAACAACGAGAAATTGGCTGAGTGGGCGGTAGAGTACAGGCTACATGAAAGAATCCAGGCCGCCCGCGCGCAGGAAGCGCTAATACGTTGCAATACTGATGTTCGCGCATCGGTCTTCAAAGCGTACGTCGGAGCATACTGGAAGCAGTTGGTCCTAGACGCAGATCGCTTCGATGAGGCGAGCGGTCGGTTACCCGGCCCTTACCCAAATCCTGTCACGACCATCCGTGAATGGCTCGACCCACTAATTCAATATGAGATCAGGAGGGTTCAAGACGAGGACGATGACGTAGTAGAAATGATGCGCAGGGCAAGCCTCGGTCCTAGCTCCCCACCTTCAACTCCTCGCGCTCAACGCCCTAGAGCGCGAAGCACACAGCCCACTCCGATGTCACCACCACCAAAAGGAGGAGCACTAGCCCTCCTCAATGAACGGGCTTCGCAACAGAGGCCACCCACGCTCATCACCTGGCATGAGAGAGAAGAGGGACAAGCCCACGCCAAGATTTTCACAGCAGAGTTGGAAGGTAAGATTCGCTGTAGGTCTCGTACGAGAAGAGTAAACTTACTTTATTGGCCGTATCGCCTAGTCGACGGTAATATCATCGCCAGGGGCGTGGAGAAGTCAAAGAAAGCCGCAAAGCAAGTGGCCGCAAGCCAGGCAATTGACATTCTAGGATGGGTGAGCATGTTGATCATTATTGCGATACCAGATATATGGGCCTAATAAGCTGCGCTTAATAGGATTAGGACAACGGCATCGAGGGTTATCTCCGAGTTGCTGTATTGGCATTCGATGGTCTTTACAATGTTGTATGGTTTGCTCCGTTACTTTCAAGAAGTTTTAGCACGTCCCCATCATCCGTGCTGCTGGGCGTTAAGGGGTGTACAGCGAGCTACTGGATTTTTGGCGTCTAAAGATGCACACCAAGTCACTCTACGCATTCGTACCACTGGTGCTCGCAACATCTAGTGCGCGCGGTGATTGACTCCTCGTGACGTGACCTTCTCGTGAATTGGGACTGGGAGACTGATAGCAGAGGCGGACGAGTGTATTTGGGACTGACAAATTGCGAGTTGCTCGCAATGACACCCGCCTTGTCAAGACAAGACAGTTTCAATTTGAGAAGCGCAAAGGCGTGTCTAAAACTGGTGACGCCTTAACCGCAAAGAAGGTAACGTGATACGATCAGTCTTGGAGGCTGCCGGTAGCCATCGTGCTATTCGTGGCGAACGTGGGGGATAAGGTATGCAGCTCAGGACACGCCTGGCTCGGAAGGTGACGAATCGCCGCTAGCCGCCAGTCAAGGTCGGTGTCCGGAGTACGGAGTAGGCCACCGGGCCACCGGGTGTGGAAGGGAAGGGAGCGAAAACGAGAGATGCATGAAGGCCGACGCCCCGGTGTTGCTTAATCAGACTTGCGCGCGCATATCCAGATCCATCTTGTAATGCGGTGTAAAGACCCGCAAGTCGCAATTTTATTGATGATTAAAATGCGAGAGATAACGAGGCCCAGGCAGCAGCAGAGACAGCGGCAGAGGCAGAGGTAGAGGCGGACGGCCAAACCAAAACCACACAACTTGGACCTCTGTCAACCCCGACATACTCGCACAGGCAAGCCTGTTTCCCTCAGCGCACGCACGCACACACACACAAACATCCTCCTTGACGATCCCCTTGCCGTCGAGTCTGGAAAACTTTGTGTGCCAGCCTTCACGCGCTCATTCATCTTGGAATTCGCCGCTATGGCCCCGACACCATTTTCTCCGCCACCGTACCAGCACGCCGAGCAGTCAAGAGACGATATGGAGCCCATCGATCTTACAGCCGACGACGACGATGACCCTGTCGAGTTCCCTCCTCCAAAGCGCCAACGCTTGGGTCACCATGTCCCTCCCCTCCAACTCGGTGATCTCGGTGGACTAAATAATCAAATCAGGGCATTAGCTAGAGCCCCTCCATCAAGTTTGCCAACCCCCATACCGCGTTTGAACGGCTGGCCATCCCCTTCTCCGTTCCAGAACCGCGCTTGGTTGAGTCAGCCCACCCCACTCCAGCATATGCCAGTCCTCAACGGAAACCATATGCACTATCAGAGCGTCCACACGCGCGGCAGTCTCCCTCCGCAATCTCCGTATGCCTCACAACCTCCCAGCCGGGCCGCCCTGCCACAGGTCACTGCACAAACCTCAGCTCAGAATCCATACCTTTCCCAGCAGGTAAATAATGCCATATGGCCGAAACAACCAGAGACCATCGACCTTACCCGCGAATCCACCCCATTGCTCACCTTGTCCAATATTGAACATCTCGAAGCAAACGCCCCTGTCCTCATTGGTCAACTCAACGTCACCGCCCTTGTGCTTTACCCCAACCCTTACTTGTCTGCCCAACGAGGGGGCATCGACGAGTGGGCGCCGATACGGATCGCCATCGACCCAAATGCAAAGCCTCCCACCGATGCCTTGACCCTACACATACCGCCGAGGGCAAAAGGCGCTAATCCAACCGCCCAAGATTCTTTCGGCGTCATTGGTCGGCAAGCCGGGCCCACTCTGGTGCCACTCCTCAGTCGTGGGGTGGTCAAATTAGAGCCGAGGATAAAGCGTTCAACAAGCCCTAACGTTTGTGGAGCTCAACTTTAGGAGACTGGATCAGCGCTAACTTTGATTTGCAGCTGAATTGCATGCCTCTTGCTATTTTGGTCTTCACACCCAAAGGCAACGTTCCTCACGTATCTGCCACTCTTATGCAAGCAGGGTTAATGCTGGATCACCCAACATCTGTCTTTGACCTTACACCCATACTACATCGTGTCAAGTATTACAACCCACACAACCCTCCTCCAGGTGGCTTCCGAGCGACAACGAATGGCCGGAGCAACCCTCTGCCATCGAGTCCTTTTTCGAAGTGTAGCACTCCGCAGGTACCTTCGAAGAGCGTCGAGATTCAGCGAAGTCAAGTGGAAGACGTCTTCCAGAAGCTCAGGAGTGAAGACGACCTCAAGGAAACTTCACCTGGCACGTGTCCAATGATTTGTGATCACGTCATCTTCTGTCTGACGTCTTTGTTTCCTCATAGGCCCAGACATTTGCACCACCCTTTATCCACATCAGAAAAAGGCGGTTACGTTCCTGCTCGAACGAGAACAGGAAATCGTATGTCCGGCAGGAAAGGCAGGATCGTTGTGGAACCTGCATGGTCACGGATGGCAAAACGTGATCACTCAGGAAATCGTATTCACGAAGCCCCGCGAGTGCAAGGGGGCTCTTCTGGCCGATGACATGGGACTCGGCAAGTCGCTTGTAAGTCATTTTTTCTCTCTCTGTTGTGCTGCAGTGATGATGACTAAGCTCCCTGATGGGCGGCGATAGGAAACGTTAGCCTTGCTCGCAGCCACAAAGTCATCCGCGCAAGATTTTGGCGCCCATCCACTCGAACCCCCTGAACGCCCGATAGATCCGGACACCGCACCTGGTCTTACGGCCGCACAGTTCGCTGGCGCCGCCTGGGACATGCCTGACACGTCAAAAGTAGGCGCGAGTAAGGCCAAACTGAAGGCGTTATACGAAAAGAAAATGATCGAGTACAATCGGCTCAGTTTGCTCAAGGAACGCAGTCGGGCGACCTTGATTGTTTGTCCGCTCTCGACGCTCGTCAGCTGGGAAGAACAGTTCAAGGAACATTGGGGAGGGGAGGTTCAGATCGTGGGAGGCGTAAATTCGTCTGGTTTTACAACGACTGTGCCTTCGCAGGCACCGACACCACTCCCCACTGGATTCATCAACGGGACGTCAACAGGTATTGAAGCGTTAGGCACCATGTCCCTCAGTGCACCAAGCCGACCTCCGAAACCTGGTGCTCCGATTCGTGTCTACATACACCATGGCGCCTCTCGACGGCCGGATCCCATCTACATTACTAATTTCGATGTCGTGCTCACGACATATTCAACACTTGCCACTGAGTATTCAAAGCAGATGCGATCTGGACAAGCCGCTGGACAACTGGATCCTGATGAAGATGGTGGGAGTTCTGATGGCGGTGTCTTCGAGGTGGATCAGGATGGCAATCCCGTCGCAAAGAAGAAGAAGATGGTCCGAAAACGAAAGCTATGCGGAGGGGAGACTGCGAGCCCCTTGCAGGCGATACATTGGTTTAGGGTCGTTCTTGATGAGGCTCAGTAAGCACCCTCCTGCGCCTTGTTTTGGTTGTAAGCTCATCACTTCTGCCTTAGCTGCATTAAAGAGACGTCGACTGTTGCGAGCAGGGCTTGCTGTGACCTTATTGCTGACCGACGATTATGCCTCACTGGTACCCCTGTTCAAAATAAGCTCGATGACCTATATGCGCTCATCAAGTTCCTCCGAGTCGAGCCTTTTGATGACAAAGCAACATGGACAGCTGTAATCGGCAATCTAGTCAAGTTCAACGACCATCTCGGTGTCACACGTTTGCAAACCCTCATGAAGCTCCTTACCCTCCGTCGCACCAAGGATACAAGGGGCATGGATGGCAAGCCGATCCTCTCCTTGCCGCCACGTAGCGATCGCATGCACGTGTTGAAACTCACCCCTGAGGAGCGAGAAGTATATGACACGTTCTTCAACGAGTCTCAGGCCGAGTTCAAGAACATGGCCCAGAACGAGATTATGCGGAACTATGTCAACATCCTTCAGAAAATCTTGCGGCTACGACAGATCTGTGACGATTTGACGCTGATCAAGGGTCGAAGGGGGGAGGAAGAGGACAGCGCGGCCAAATACGACCAAGCTATTGCAGATATCGCCAAAGAGGGCATCAACCTGGAACGTGCGACTGCAGTTTTCGCGCTTCTCAGGGATACTTCGACTGCCCAGTGTGTCGAGTGCGGGATGGAGCTTGCACCTAATGTCGACGGGCCCAACGGAGTTGACTTCTGTGGTGATATGGACGAAGTCAGTTGCAAGAAACCTCGCGCAAAATCTGCAATGAAAGCCAGTCGGGCGAACAGCCCCTCACCGCCTACCCTCCACCCTATCATCACTCGCTGCCAACACCTCTTCTGTCTCTTCTGCTTCCGTAATCTCGGGGTTCCAGAGTGGCCTTGTGTCCCTCAAGACACACAAATTACGTGTACCGCTTGCAATTGTTGCATTCAGGCGTCTGACGCGATCGAGGTACGGGCGAATGGACCTGATCTGATGGCGGGCTGCAGCGCCAAAAAGATGGGGCCGGGAGTTTCTAATCACACGAAGAAAGAACGGAGGCAGAGGGGAGCCCCAATCGTCAACTACCGACCTTCGACGAAGGTTCAAGCGCTCATTGCGGACCTCCTTCCCTTCTCCAAGCAAAACCCTTATTCTCCCAATTATGATTCTACTATTGCTGAGGAAATCGAGGCGGTGGACGAGTACGGTGACTCAATCGACGATGGCATCACCAAGTCCGTTGTATTGTGAGTTCTCTCCACCAGATATTTTCAACAGCTCCACTGACCCCATGGCCAGTTCACAATGGACCAGCATGCTGGATCGCATCGAGGAGGCCTTGGAAGTCAATGGTATTCACTTTGAGCGGTTAGATGGTACGATGAAGAGAGAAGACCGCAATAGAGCCATGGATGCACTCAAAAATGACCCAAAGTGCGAGGTCCTACTGGGTCTGTCTCTCCCTACCTGTCACGAGAAGGAACTATTGCTGACATTGATCGCAGTGAGCCTGAAGGCCGGTGGTGTTGGGTTGACCCTCACCGCTGCCCGGCGAGTGTACCTAATGGACCCATATTGGAACCCCGCAGTCGAGAATCAGGCCGTTGACCGGATTGTACGTGGATAATATCCACCAGACGCGGAGTATACATAGTGCTAACATTGTGATCCCTTATCGCAGCACCGTCTTGGTCAGACTCATCCAGTCATTGCGATCAAATACATTATCGAAAACTCGATTGAGCAGCGGCTCTTGGAGGTGCAAAAGAAGAAGGCAGACCTTGCTAGTATGACCCTAGGCAAGCCCCTCAACAAACAAGAACTGCAGCAACGGCGCATGGAAGAGCTAAACAAGTTGCTCGGTTAAACGCCTTTACATATATTTCTCGACCTTCTTACTATTTTGCGTCCACCCATACCCCAGTGGCATTCTCTTTGCTATACCATGCGCCTTATCTTTATTGATCACTACTTGTCGATTTTCCTCCGTTGATTTATAGGGTATGGACCTTTGTCCTCAGAACGCTCAATGTTTTATAAAAGAAGTCTTGTGTAGTGTATGTCTCTCTAGACGTAGTAGTACAGCGTGTAGTAATGCCTAGCCTAGTGAACGCGATCATCGGCCTTTTTATTACTATTACTAGTTCCTCCGTAAGAATAACACCCGGAAGAGCGACTGAATTTGGCGCTCTGGTACGAATATCCGGCTTCGCTGCCGAGCGTGGACCTCCGCACGCGTCCAAAACAAGGGGGTGCAGGCCTTAGGCCAAAATGTGCACGCGGATCCGCTGCGAGCAGAACCGGTGAATCCGATATGAGCTTGAGCTCACACCTAGTGAGATAGATACTCACACCCAACCTAGACTTCGGAGGGCTGCCTCTGCTGCAATCTGCTGGGCCTGCTTTTTGGTCAAGGCTTGGCCTCTCCCATGACAATAATTGCCAACTGTTGCGGGGGGGTGGTCAATGCATGCGCAAGTCAAACGACGAACCAAAACGTACTGAAAACTTGGGCATCAAATTTCGGTTTGTGCGGCGGCCCACTGGAGGCCATCTTCCACTCCACCTGCTCCTTCTTTTGTGTAGCCATCTGATTGAATAACGCAAGGTGCCCGCCGGCCACGCTCCTCGTCGATGTTTGAGATTGCGCGCTCCCGCTGCCACTCCCGGTGGAATCGCTACTGCCGGAGCTTGTGACAGAGGGCGATGACCGAGTTGACGATACACCTGCATTGGAGCTAGGGGAGCCATGTGGAGTTTTTACGGGAGGTCGCACGGTGCTTGAGCTGCTGCTGCTCCTGAACGATCCATTGCCACCAGGGGGCGGCGGTGACTCTCCATACTGCTGTTGCGTGTAGGAAGGGACACTAGTATTTATATCTGGAGAATACTGAGGGTTGGGGGCAAATGGAAGCTGAGAAGGCGAGTGGTGTCCGGTAACGTTTGGTGAATAGCGCCCTGGTAGGTAGTCACGAATCTCGTTCCTCAGAGGACTCGGTCTCCCTCTAGTAGCAGTAGCAACGGCAAGGGGTTGATCGTTGGCAATGGCTAAAAATCCAGTGCTCGCCGTACGTGGAGTGAAAGAACCGTCAAAGGTTGACGGTGCAATAGGCCGATTGCTGAACTGGTTCATAGGATGCCCGTATCCCCCGGTTCCGGTTCCAACCGCAGTTGAATCCGACCCAGCGATCGACATGTTGTCGAGTCGTTCTCGAACCAGGATCTGTTCGTGCATATCGTCTGTTCCTCTGCCCAGGTCTCCTATTGCTGGTAGTGGGGAGTCCTCGCCCCTTGGCGTCATTTGCGCAATGTCGTCTTGCTCGAGCACCCTTCGTATCAGCAGCTTGAGCCAATGGCTGACCGAATCAAGGCCACTTTCGGAGAATATGGCGCCTACATACGCCTCGAAAATAGAGGCTCTCACGGGAATACTGGTTTGGACTAGAGCCTGCTGCGATGGATGCGCTATGATACGCTGTGGGAGTCTGTATGCTGAAGACCACTTTGCAATTTCCTCGTTTTTGGTTACGAGTGCTCTCTTCTCCTACACAGATAGCAATCAGGTGTCCAATACGACTAAACCCTCGTTATGTGACATACTGTGAGATAACTCGGCCTCGCGTTGGGATACCGCTCGAAGATGACCTCCGTAGCAATGAAGGACAATACTTGGTCACCAAGAAAGGCAAGTCTTGGATTATGATCAGATTCAAAATGCACCGATCTAGATACAAAAGCACCAGCGCTGGCACACCTCTCATAATCCTGTGGCTCATTGTCTTCTACTTGCACATGCGCGGGTTTGGCAAACAGACTCTTATGTGAAAAGACCTTTTCCTCCATCTCCAAGTCAAAAATTAACGGCAAATCTGCCAAGCGCCGTATTTCTTCAAATTCGTCTGGCATGGTTCAGTTTGGGTGGCGGGGCTGGCTGGACAAAACAACCCTGTGGCCACAATCTTAAGGTCGTGCGGAGGGGAGGGGATTTCTGACTTCGGTTAGGCGCGCTGAGCGCCTCAGGAGCCTGACGAGTTATTTAGGCCCCGATCATTACTGCACTGCGATGCTGATGTTGGCAGGCTCCTGGCGGCAACAGCGGAGAACTCACAATTGAGATGATCGATGGAATACAGATTGCATATAAGATCTCAGATCTTTTCTGTATACATGACGGAAGCGTGTCCAACACGCGGGAAAAGTCCAATGTCCTTCTAGGGCCCAAGCGAGGGAACGATATTAACACAAAGGCCGGGCGAGATGCTGGTAGAGTAAGCTTACAGATCTTGTAGCCTAACTTGCTTAAGGTAGCTTTTGCGGCTGCCTCTTTGGCCGCCTGTTTACTCATCCCGGTGCCTCTCTCAACATACTTGCCATTCACTATGTGGGGGATCAGTACCATGCAATATAATGTAGTAAACAGGTATATACGTAGTGCAGCAACCTCCCATTGCAGGGCGTGAGCCATACCTCTGGACTCAGCTGTGTATTCCACCTTGAAGCCCTGTTTCTGGCCCTCCTGGTTCAAAACAGCGATACAGCTGACATGCGGCGCTTGTATATGTGGTCCTATAGTGATTTTATTGGGTAAGGGAATAAAGCGTCCTTATCAAGAAGCTTACTTGTCGACGAGAATGGTGGAGGGCTAACAGGCGCAGAGGGCGTAGATTGGGGATCTACCAGATCCTTGAGAAGTCTCTGGAGGATATGTTGGCCTCGCGAGAGGTACAATGCACCCATATACCTTTGGTGAGGGGTCAGGCAAAGGTCCACACGTCACGGCAACGCGCGCCAAAAGGTCCAGGGAAATATACAGACGCGTAGAATGCTCGCCACACCACATCAGGCGAGCGGTCTTTGGTGGGCAGTACTCGAACATTTTGGAACTCCTTGTAATGTTCGAGCCATGGGCTTATTGTCTTTGGAGACATCCAGTCTGATCGTATTTCCTGTGAACGCGCGTAGTGGGACATCAGCAAAACACCTTAGGTTCTTCCTGGGGACGCGCCTTGAGTGCCTCTGCAGTCAGCCCTGGCTCCCTTTCGAAGAGGATCGCGCTATACGCAGCTTGTGTTGCGGCCTCTCCGACCACTGAGAGCACTTCGTTGTCCGTGTGCGACGATCCGTTTTCCCCGGGCTGTCGCAGTGAGGTGTCCGTGAAGACTTGGAGTGCGAGATCGGTAGGCAAATCGGGCAGCGGTGGGAAGGAAAACTTGGGAGCGACGTCGTCAGGCATGAGGATGAGTTCAGATAGACTCGGTGCGGGCGATGGCGTGGATTCACGGTGATTCATATAGTTCGTGGAGGTTCAAGCTTGAGCCTGCCACATTTGAGACCTAACTAATCTACGATATCGCATGATAAACCTTGGAAAATACAAGGAAGGCACTATCACCCCTGACTTCTTGCAGCCAACTTGGTTGCGATACCGCTTCTGCCCTGCCACCGTAAAATTGGGCGTAGCTAGTCAGTGGTGGTAGCCACCAGGGCGCCAAAGAGGGACATACTGCGTGTCCACTCGGAGGTGTAGGGAATACAGAAGCGGGATTAATCCTCAATTTGGTGGAATTGAGCACTCTACCGTTTTCCAAAGGGGCAACCCTTACGGGGCACATCGGATACTTAGTACCGGCTCAGTACCGGATACACAGAGTAGTGCACCGGCTCTCCACAACCTTTGCCAGTTGCTCATCGCCCAGTTCTAGGAAGGGTTCGTCCATTTCGCCCGGGACCCACCTGCTCTCGTACACACCTGCCGTCGCGATCATGAGGAAGGGCTTGTACCCTCCTGTAAGGACGTGTGCACCACCCCGCGTGGCTGAGTAGCTAGTCCAAAATGATTTCATCAGTCCGAGGCTATCCTGGGATACAACCAGAGGTAATCTGACTCGGGATCGATAAGGGACCGGTCAGGTGGATCGGACGAATGAAGCTCGATCGATCCACGCCTCATTGGACTAGCGTCAGGCTCCGAAGGTCCGGCTTGCAGAGGGCAGGCCCCAACACACGGTATACCGGAGAAGAGTGACACCCATGTCACGTATCATCGCCTTTCTGTCAGGGGCGGATGAGAACGGCCCTGCAGAGAGCTCTAACTCGGGAGAGGATGGGTTGGGGCCTGGGTCGGGGGTGGTTTGTATGAGTGGGATGGAAAGGAGCAGACAAATGCGGCCGTTTCTGCTGATCACAAGCCTCCTCGCCGTCGATGAACACGTGCTTTGGAGCAGCCCATCCTTGAAGAGAGTATATCGAGCGACGGATTTGATGCCTCTAAATCATACCTGCTACAGGTCGTTGTAGTCGCACCTTTGAATTGTGCATGGACCACTGCGTGGTCCGTGAGGCTTGCGCCAACGCTAGACGAGTTGTCCAGTTCATCTGCTGGCCCTACTGCGGAGAATTTGAGTGTGTGTGTGAGGTGTGCACTGATCCACCACTGAAACGAGTCAGTCGACCAATATACAATGGTGAGACAGTCGCCTACCAGACAAGGATCGCTACATGCACAGAAACCTGATAACGAGATTCATCTCAAGTCATTGTGAACTCAAACCCAACCTGTGTGAAAGGTCACTTGGGCTTGAATAGGATGTGTGTAGCTTGAGCGTGGTGCGAAACTATGAGGTTAGGTGTTGAGAGGACCTGAGCGGTCTGACATCTTGTTTCCGCTGCGCTTCGCGTCTTGCTCTTGCGTGTTATTACATTCACTAAGCTGAGCGTAGATCAGTGGCGACACTTTGTGAGTGAGTGGCAGTTCAAACCTTCGTAATCCCGACCCCGAGTGTGCCGGTGTCATTCAATCCTCGTTCTCTTTGATCCTTACCGCTCGTCATCCAGCCTCGAAGACGCTGGAGACATTATAATGATACCTGTAGTGTGCAGTGCTAATGGGGCCGCCTTTCCCATGCAAATATCGAAATGTGTGATAGCTAACGCTGAGTTGCTGTGCACCAGGAAGGATTCCTTCAATTGTACTGCTGCGTACGTGCTCTGGCTTCACTTCCGGTCCTAGCGGGGATCTGTTTTATCTTCTGCGCCGCCTGCGCTGCTAACGGATAGGGTGCCATATTTGCACACTCTTGCCCAGCGGTTGCGGTAACCGTATCTTGAAAATTGCATTTAGCCATACTGCCGTGGCACACTCGCTGGGCGGGAAGCCTCACACGTCCGGCCTTGAAATCTTACTAGGTTCGTGTTCGGGTGGTGGCAAGTGCTGTTCCCGACAGCAAGCTGAGCTGACAAGGCTTGACCGGTGCTCACCGCGAGCTACTAGTCTGCTGCAGCTAGGTGAGAGAAAGCGAGGCTCTTGGGTGGCACTTACAACTAGCTTCAGGTCCCAATGCCAAGTCTAATTATACGGAGTATCTATTAATATTATACTCAGACCGGCTGCCTTCAAACTGTTTTCGCTGAGTGTTGGGAAATTAGATTGGTGTCCAGGGTCCCGGCGGAGTTCGAACTTGAGGTTGACCTCGGGTTACAATATTGACCCAGTGAAGCCACAGTACTGTGATCGCACCGCGTCGAAGCCCGCTCGACACGATCAAAATAGACCAAAAGGTTGGCCCCATACGCTTCTGGGGCGACGATGGACACGATGGACACGGCACACACGACAAACACGATGGTTACGATGACCAGACCGACCCAATCCCAAAAAAAACGAAAGCTCATCGACGTTGTCGACACGCCAGAACGCGCCCTCAAAAAGCGGCCAACGATCCACGCGTCAGCGACGCCCGTTGTCGCGACTCTCACCACCATCAACGCCTATAATAAGGTTGACAGTGAGCAACGACGCATGTTGGGTGTACTCCAGTCATCAACGTGTTCTCCTTTCCAGAACTCGCTGTCTGCACTGACCGCCCCATCACAATTGGCCGGGATTCGCATTCGTGAGTTTCGGGTCTAGCGTGCATTTATTCGCAAATTTATTGACAGTACCCATGCAAATCGCAGCTGTGACTACGCTGTGGTGGACCCCAATAAGGTCGTCTCTACGCGACACTGTACTGTTCATGCGTTAGTCTCTGTCTCTGTCCAGCTCAGTCCCTTTGTGCGAATACTAATAGCGCTCCCTAGCGTCCGTTCGGACGCCGGGAAGATATCTATAGTCTGCCAGGTGCGACGAATTACGTTCTGGCAGCCTGAGGCGAGTTCGTCGAGCAATCATATCAGGATTTCAGCAAAAACGGAGTACTTCTCAACGGGAGAAAGATCCTGCGCTCCTCGTTCTTTCTCATGGACGGTGACGAACTCCGAATCCCTCAATCCCAAAGTCAGTCTTTACTCCCTCTCCTTCCTGGGGTCACCTAGTTGATACTTCATAAAGCGTTTGTATGTGAGCATACCTCCCGACCCTCTTCGCAAGTTTCTGGCTCTATACCGTCATCTCTATATCTCGGACCACAGGTATCCGCATGACCCAGTGGAGAAGCAAGGGGCTAACTACGAACTAGACCATTGGTGACTTCCACCTACTCCCACATACACTTGGAAGGTATAAAGACCCAGTTGTCTGCTACCCGGTTCAGCTGGGGTGATGACGGCTTTCAGCGTCCTCATTCTCATTTAAACTACACAGGGGTGCCTTCTCGTCCGTCTTTCTTGCAATCAACACCCGGATGCAATGTCAGGTTGCTTGCAAGCGTTTGATTTCCAAAAGTCGACAGGAACTCCGTACAGTTATGAAGGAAGTACAGCTGCTGAAGCAATTTCACCATGTATGTGAAATCGAAGACGCGATCCTAGATCCCTTACGTGAGTCCAGCCCAACCTAAACCAAGTCTTTCATTACGAAGTAAGCGGGGAATACATGCGAGTGAATGTTTTCTCCACCCAATCCAAAGCTGACATCAAGTGAGTACAGACACATCTTTCTCGAACTGGCGACTGGTGGCGATCTCTTCTCCTACATCGATCGTCATGGAACATTAGGGGAGGGCGAGAGCAGATGGATCTCGTATCAGCTGATGAAAGGCTTAGAGGTACGGCGGTGACTCCCTAGGTTTAGTGCTAATAGAACCACTACCACAGTATCTTCACGAACGCGAAGTGTCACACAGAGGTAAGCAATTGATCAGGTCCTTGTTCATTACTAATGGCGATATCCAGATATCAAGGTAACCCCAATCTGAACAGACATTCATTGACTCACATTTAGAAGCCCGAGAATATCCTCCTAGCTACTCCCGGCAGCTATCCCCGGGTTCTCATTGCAGATTTTGGTTTGGCTCGAGATCAAGCGTGGCAAGCCACCGCTCATATTGTGGGTACGATCAGCTATCTACCACCGGAAGCGATCCAGGCGCTCGCATACAAGAACGCAACGTACGTCGGACCACCTGCCGATTGTTGGTCGCTTGGAGTAGTCATATATGTTATGCTGGGGTTGGGCGCGTTTCGTTTGCTACAGCCCTGGTTTTACTGATTTCGTCATCTCAGCGGTCTCCATCCTTTCGACTACTATCGCCCTTACTCTGAATGCGCAACTCCATACGAATACGGCAATGACGGCCGTTGTTACACACCGAGGAATAGTGATGACCTGGTAGGGCGACGAATTGTACAGAAAACCTTATGCTTTGAAGATCCTCGTTGGAAGAAACTTCCTGAAGGTCCGTCCCGTGTCTTCGACTACAACTGCCCATCGTTTAATTCTTGGAAAACAAGCGCAAGACCTCACCGAAGGACTATTGGTTCGAGAACCTGCGAATCGACTGGGGATCAAAGACGCACTGAACCATCTATGGATTCGCAATTCGATACGGAAGCTCGAGAAGTACAACGAAACCCTGCTTGTTGGCTGGAGCAAGGGCAATAACTAGTCAATATCCTTCAAGAGCTACAGATTTGGACGCACTACCTGCTCAAAAAGGTTCAGGACTCGGAACTTCTACCTCATGGGCATTTGCTTGAAGTGAAAAAGAAATCAAGGACTCATGGAGTCGGCGGGCATGTGATTAGACGGAACAGCTAACACAGCTCTTCATAATTCCAGCTGATTAAGCACCTTAAGTTTGCGCTGTCCGGTAATTTAGTTCTTCCCGCGCTCCGGACGGTCGAGACGGAGAAGGTCTGCTTCTTCTCAAACCCATCGATTCCCCTCTTCGGAATTTAGCTCTTTCTCTTTGCCTTCTCCCACCAATAAATACACCAACCCCGCACCCATGGCGTATCAAATCGGGAAGGCAAATTTCCCGCTTTCCTCTGGGAACGTGTAATTACCCAGACACGGCTTGCGCGGACCGAGCACGTGCAGAAAAGAAGGACAGAGGCTGCGCTCGCGTTCCAGATCGCGACCCAATGCGGGTCCCCACCGCCAGACGATTTGTTATCCTCTAAATCCGTAATGCATCTTCCGACCGTCGGTACGTCGTTCCTTCGCCAGTTTTAGCCTTTCACTCCAAAAGCATTTGTTTGCTGTTTGCTGGTCCCTTGTTTGGGTGGATCGATAATTCGAGGAGGCAGTCAAGCGAGGTATATAGAGTCGAGTCGGAGCATGTCGCGGGGTTGCGTCTGGTAGACGGCTGCAGTGGTTTATTTATATGGCATTTGGGAGCGGCGCCCTTCCACTATAGAGCGAAATAATGCACCCTCGTTGTTGGTTTTTATCAGTCCAGCTTGTATCCTATGGTCTGTGAATTTCCCCTAATTTTATGGGAGCGAACTTGCCTTTTGGACCGCCCTAGGACATCCTCGTCAGAGTCGCCGCGTATGATAAGGCCAAAGCTTGATACTCCTAGGTAGTTGTATTGTTTATCGTTTGTGTGTGAGAAGAAGAGGAATAGAAATCGCCAATGGACGTCTTCGCATTCGCTTTCGGAGAAACGGCCCCCAAGTCAAGCCAGATAGACGCATTAAGCATCCAGACTAACCCCCTTTTGATCTGATCTATCATTCTTCTCGGGTTGTACAGCGCATAGTGACCAAGCGAGGCAGAAGAGCGAGCCCGACGAATAGCGAAGATCAGAAGTATCGAGTAGAAGCCGGTGTCTATTGTGTCCTCCCGGTCTCGACGTATCGACGGAGCGTGGTAAAATCCATTCTTCCCTTATCTCGTCAACATGATAAGCATTGGTTTCTTTATGCCCGAGCTGTCGTGTGCTCGTCACGGTCTCGATAATGCATGCACACGATTATTTATAAAGTCCTTCACGCCGCCGCACATCAGATCCCGTCTGTCCCTTCCCATCAGTCCCACTCTTGTCCCCTCATCGATCGAGCGACTTGGTCTTGTGTCGTTAGTCCAAATGGCACAGACCATCCACAACCTCAACGACCGTGTTGCCCGCTCGTCGTTTGGTCGTTATTTCCTTCTCGAAGGGTCTGGTCATCCGAACGAGCGAAAGGGCGCGCGGTTTACGACAGAGCTGCGTGGGGGGCTTACCACATTCTCGTCAATGGTTCATCCCTCTTGGCCCCTCTCGTCTCGAAACAGTATTAACGTACCCGCGGTTTTCTAGGTATACATCATTTCCGTGAATGCCATTATCCTCTCGCAAACTGGTGGCACCTGTGTCTGCGAAGGCACCGCGAGCGATCCAATCTGCGTAGCCAACGCCAGCTACAACCTCTGTAAGGACGAAATCAGGAGGGATCTCATTACGGTATGACCTTTGGGCACGGTAGTTCTCACTCACTGACAACCGAACTGACACTCGAGACGTTCTGCAGGCCACAGCAGGAATCGCGGCGATCTCGTCGTTCCTTATGGGCGCATTCGCAAACTTGCCTGTTGGTCTTGCACCGGGAATGGGCCGTGAGTATTACCTCTTACGGTCCACGCCTTTTCGTCCCTGCTCATACGGCCAATCCAGTGAACGCATATTTTGCATTCTCCGTCGTCGGGTTCAATGGCACCGGTTCCATAACATATCGTGAAGCCCTTGCCGCCGTGTTTCTTGAAGGGTGGATCTTCTTGTTCCTCTCGATCTTCGGTGTCCGGCAGTGGCTCGCCCGCAATATACCCAAGTCCCTCGCGCTCGCGACTGGTACGGGTATTGGCCTTTTTATTGCGTTCATCGGATTGCAACCTGCCGGTGGACTCGGGGTGCTAGGCGGTGACTACAGCAACTTGGTCGGACTGGGTGGTTGCCCTGATCAATATGCGGATCCGGACCACCCGTATATCTGCTTATCGCATGTCCTCCAGAAGCCTACTGTTTGGTTGGGTGTCTTTGCTGGTGGCTTCTTCACGGCGGTTATGATGATGTATCGCGTCCGTGGTGCTATCATCATTGGCATCTTCCTTGTCTCCATAATCTCCTGGCCGCGCCCAACCTCCGTTACTTTCTTCCCTTACACGGAAATCGGTGATGCCAACTTCGATTTCTTTAGGAAAGTTGTGTCGTTTAGGCCTGTCAACTATATCGGAAATTCATTGGACTACAACTATGGAAAGGGCAAGATTTGGCTGGCGCTCATTACCTTCCTCTACGTTGATATCATGGGTGTGTACAGCTCTTGGAGCTTTTAGTACGTTACTGATCTCCTTTCGATCACAGATACTACCGGTACCCTGTACTCCATGGCCCGTTTCGCCGGTGTCATGGATGATGCCACGGGTGATTTCGATAAGTCGTCGATTGCGTACTGCGTCGATGCATTCTGCATTTCTATGGGCGCCCTCCTTGGAACATCCCCTGTCACTGCATACATCGAATCATCAACCGGCATTGCCGATGGTGCGAAGACTGGCATCGCAGGCATGGTCACGGGATTTGCATTCTTTATTTCCATCTTTTTCGCGCCGATCTTCGCAAGTATACCTTCGTGGGCTACTGGTACATAGCATCCTTCTGGAGGAAACTCGAAGTTGACATAGCATATATTCAACAGGTGGCGCCTTAGTCATTTCGGGCTCTCTCATGATCAAGAACGTTCAAGAAATTAATTGGTCCTATATGGTATGTCTCTCATCCGTGTAACTAGTTAATGGTACTCACACATTTCGATAGGGGGACGCTCTCCCTTGCTTCTTGACTATCATCCTCATTCCTTGTACGTCTCAACCACCCTAGTGTCTTTTAACGAGCGAAACTGAGTTAGATTTAACATAGTTACGTTCAATATCGCGTACGGCCTTATTGCGGGTATCCTCGCGATGTTCATCTTGAAGGGCCTTCCCCTCCTCGTTGCTAAGATTTCCAACAATCGCCTCGTGCCGGGAGATTTTGAGCGTCGTGAGGTCTGGCAAAAGCCAACTGGTGGATTTGCGCCTTTGTGGATGCGCAGGCTCGCAAGGGGAGACAAGCGGTTTTGGCTGCCTGAAGATGGCATGGCCGCTGCGCTTCCAACTCATACCAAAGAGACCGATAGTCACTCATCCAATGCGAAGGTGACCAAGGACACTCCTTCATTGCACTCGCCACCTCCTGCTGGGCTCCATCACCCCACTGACGAGGATCCTCATGACGAGAAACACGACATATAGATAGAGCTGTGTCAGTTCATGTAGTAGAGATTCAAGGCCGATACGCCCGTTCGTATTTTGGGTTGGGCATTTGTGAAATTTGCTGCTTGCATGTACATACTTAGATCATCATTAACCATGGAGGTTGCCTCGCCACTCACATTTTCGTTTGGCTGAGGCTACAACTGCTCTCTGGTTTGTACCCAAATCTCCCTGACGCCATACAGGAAAATGGTGCATCGATCGGTCCTCTAATCCGTACTCCCTAATCTCGAGTCCCTCGCTTGGACTCGTCCACATCTCGATATTCTGATGTCACTCATCCCCACTTTCTCTTCACGTGGTGCACCAAGTTGTCTACAACCGTCTTACTTCGTTTCCGCAGTATTCACAAGCAGTGCTAGGGAGGACCTGGGGAAATTGCTCTCAGAGTTCGGCAGCGTCGTCTACCTCTCTTCTCAACCATTTACAGTTTTCAAAGAACTCTGGATAAGACAGGGATGGCACTTTGCGCACCTGTTTATCACAGAAGCCCCTACACGGGATATGTACATCAAAACTATGTTTCGGTTATTTGCTGGTAGCGTATCCTTACCAGACTTCTATATCCTACTATACCGACAATGTCCACAGAGCATATCATTGATACTCAGATCATCCCAAATGTTGTTGGGGCGCTCTTCGGCGTCTACCTATTCTATACCTCCCAAATGCACAGCAAGGACAAGCTTCATGCAGTTCCTCGCATTCCGATCCCCATTGGTGAGTCTCTTAATCTCACCGAGGATCGTGCTGACCTGGAGTGCAGACGAATTGCAACACTGGGCCTCACTTCCAGAACGTCCAGGTATGCCAGATACTTTCCGACCATATGTGGTCTACGTCCTCAAATCTCTCCTCGAATCGGATGCCTTCCACGTTCTTCCGCACTCTTCGACCAACCCACACAACCCGGTTGCCCTCCCACACTCAATACTGGTCGACGACCCTAAGGCCGCCAGCACTGCAGGTATCTCAAAGCCCAAAGGAAGGGTGGGTAGACCGACCAAGCGCCAAAAGCTGCAGCAACACCTCGACAGTTGGACAACACTCGAAGCCAAAGTTTCGGGGTCACCACAAACTACCCCAAAATGCGATGAACTGGATACATATTTAGAGAAGAAAGGCGCTGCCGTTGATTTGATACCGAGGGACATGGAAAAGGACGCAGAGAGGGACGTGGTTGCTGCCTTGGAGAAGATTGCTATTGGGAAGGAGGGAAAGGATGGATTGAAGAGGTTGAAGGAGGTAGTAAAGGATGGCAATGTCTTGAGGGTGTGGAACCCGGTTCCTGAGGCGGCTGCGCCTACCTCGGCATTGGAGGCGGCCAACCATGGTGAAGCCAACGAAGCCACCTCGTCAGCCGGCATTGAATAGCCCAGCGATATCTGCGCGCTTTGTTATTTCCCTCGCTCTTTCCATTTGTCAATTGAAACAAGCAGCAGAATTTCACACTCTGGTAAGCTGCCTGACTCGGGTTAGTCTATATATACATATTTACGTGTGATAGCACAAGTCTCGATCGTTCGGAAGACTATAATTCTACCAGAAACGCAGCAAGCACGAGCCTGAGGTGCAAGTGGCGACCAACGTGAATAGACGTTGATTAAAGGGTCTCCACGTGATGTAGAGGTGATTTGAAATGGGGGCCAATATCTCGCGGCACAGCTGCGGTCTAATCAGTCAACCGAGGAAATAAGTCCTTTACGAGAGACACGCACACTTGGTGTCAAACCGAACATTGCAGCCCACCCATTCTTCTAGTGCCCGAACCCGACCATGCCACCATTCCCGTTCGTCCGAACGTGCACGAGACCGAGCAACGACACAACAATTACGATCTCGCACTGCATCGTACAAGTTCTTCGGTGTGCTGTGACCAGGGAATGTCTCCCTCCTACGTCGTGCTCCATTCCTCCGCTTCTGAATGATCCACTCCCGCGTCTGCTCGGCTCCCAATTCTCGCATCCTCGTGCGAAAGTCCTCTTTAAGAGCGCGAGCGATACCCACACGCTTGCGCAGATAGTCCCCATACCCGGTGATAAACTCCGCTCGACATGCATGCAGCTTGACTGGCGGTGGGAGGTAGTCATTCACCGTCTTCGCATCGAGGGGGTGGGCCGTTTGAATGAACTCATCGATCGCGCTGAGGTATTGATATAACGCTTGGATGGCGTCGAAGAATGTATCCGGAACGGGGTGATGTTGCTTCAGAGCCCAGACTTGCGCGAAGAGAACGACAGCAGGTTGGAGCTTCTGTAGCCGGATTGGAGAGAAAACATCCCAGTCTTTTGGGCATGCTGGGGTAGGTGGAAGATGCCGGCGTATGGAGTGCAGGATTGATGGCTCAGACATGGTGTAGCTAATTAACCGGACAAGAGAAGGGATCGAGAATGATCGAGGTGTGGGTGTCAAAGGTCGAGGTAAGGATATTTGGACTGGCGTCGCTGGCGAGGTGAGACCAAGTTAGCCCAAAGAGAAAATCGTCAATCGTCGACTAAGGGAAAACACACGTAGCCTGGACTCCGGGTGCTTCTTCTTTCTTTGGAGGACATTTGTTACTGCAAGTGTGGGGTCATTAGTACGGGTTTGTGCAAAAGGGCACCGCCCGAACTTTTATCGAGTGATTTACGGAAGCCCGGCCATGTAATCGGACGAGTAGAGGAACCTTTGGTCTCGTTACTGAATACAGATAGAGTCCTCAACCCTGGTTTCGCGACAATTTCGGGTTCGCCAACGCTTGGAAAGGGAATATCTAGAGATTGGAATGTCAAAGGTCGACATCGTGCACGGGCAATAGGCCTCACGCACCATTCTTGACCAAAGATGGCCGCTTGGTGGATTTACCTGGCAATATCGAGGGCGCCATAGGAGTCGGATATGACGAAAGAAGGCCCCAGCGCTAGTGGTTCGCCGCTCCCTTTATATAATGTAAATGCAGAGGGATACGACGTATGGTTCGAATGGTGCAAGGTGCAGAACCAGTGGTTTGAATGACGTGCCGGCATCGGGGTGTATGGCCGTCTGTGACAGCGAAACCTGGAGTTGGAGCACGGCTCCACATAAATATGCAACGGCGCATTTGATACGGTTCGATCTTTGATCCTCTTCCAATGGATCCTGTGGCCGTTTGGAGCTGGAGCTTCTGTCAGGAGGTTGGAAGCACCTTCTGGGGGTGTGCGCTAGTTGATGACGGGATGACGGCAGACTATTAATAAGCTAGGCTTGGGTTGATGTTAATATTTAATATTTACTATTTAAGTTTAATGTCGGGATGTCTGATCCCCATCCCCATCGCGATCGCGGGTGTAAGGAGACAAAGGCGGCCCAGGGAACAAAGGTGGCGCAGGAGAGACCCTCAAGTGGCTAATTTTGGTTCGAGTGCTCTCCTCTCCGCAGTTGCCCTCCACCACATCTTCCTCATACCCTTGTCGCCTCTGTCTGTCAAGTACGTCGTCGAAATCGCCTATATTACTCCATAATTCGCTCTCTCCATCTCGCCGCCTTCCTTCCGGCTGCTTAGCATTCCTTCCTCCCGACTAGTCACTCCCAGCCCACTTGAACAACAACGAATACATTAAGAGAAACCGAGACACGATGAGACATTCGTCCTTTGACTCGACGCAGCGCCCGCTCAGTGACGTCCATTACAACCAAATCAACAACGGTCAGCCTTTCTTGGACCTCAGCCGCGCTCCTTACTCACGGCTCACAATGTCTGAAAAACCTGACGCAGGCTTCAACCAATACCCCACCCAGAAAAAGTCGAAAGTGAATAAATGGATCAAGATAGGCATCCCTATCCTCATCCTCGTTGTCATTGTCGCCGTCCTTGCGGGTGTTTTCGGCTCCAGAGCAGCTAAGAAACAGGACTCTACCCTCACAGCAAACTCAGATGCTGCTGCCTCTTCGGAAGCCAATGCCCAGTCGAGCATCCGCGCAGAACTGGGCCGCTTTGCGACCGCAACCGACGAGTACTTCCTCCCTGTATATCCCTCTACGGTAAGTGCACATCCTCAGGCACTGCTCCACCGCACTTCATATGTCACGGTCCGCTCTTGGCAAAAGCCACTTGGCCCGGGACACGTTTCGCCCGCGTGCCTGGTAGTTACGAAATTAGACCACTTACACTTTCTTCAGACCAACTCCGCTGCTTTTGGTGATCCGACCTTCATTCCTACTAAAGATGCCACCCTCAAGTGGCCCACCGACGATTTCGTCCAGAGCAACCCATCCTTTGACAATCTCCGCCCTAGCCGCCCACGCCTTCTGGCTCCCAAGTACAAGTGGGATGCTCTTCCGGACCTCATCAAGCAGGACCCCTATCTTAAGGGTTGGGACGAAATCATTCTGAAGAATGCTACCTATTACGCGAGCCTTCCGCTCGTTGTGCACGTCTTTGACGGTGGCCCAGCTGCTTCTGGTATCCTAGATCCGGCTCGTGAACTCAAACTGCGTGTCAAGCACTTTTCGTATGCTTACCGCAGGACTAACGACACACAGTGGGTCGACCGTCTCTGGCGAGAGTTGCAGGTATGTCTGTTGCTTTTCACCCCCTAACAATTTTGATCTCACCCTTCATCAGAATGCTGCTGGTAACGGTACTACGCCTTGGGGAGATGCGGCTGATCAATGGAACACCCCGCACTTTCTGGACACCGCAGAACTTACCGCCGCATTCGCCATCGCTTATGATTGGTTGTACGACATCTGGTCGCCTCAACAAAGGGAACAGATCATGTGGTCCCTCATCAACAATGGTCTGAGCCGCGGCCTCCAAGCGCTTACCACTGATGCGACAACATATGGCTGGTGGAAGACTGTCAATGGCAACTGGAACTGTGTGTCGAACGGTGGCATGATCCTTGGGTCGCTTGCTATCCTTGGTGATGATACTAGCGGTACTGCGCGCCCGCTTCTCGAGGCGGCTGTCACCAACGCCGCCATCAACTGCGTCAACGCTACAACGAAAGATGGCAGTTGGACGGAGACAGCCAATTATTGGTATTGTGGGTTTTATCTTTTGCTTTCCTCGCGAATCTTTAAAACTCATTTGGCTTAGTCGGAACGACCGGACACGCCGAAGCAACCTCTGCACTCATGACGGCCACAGGCGGTGGCGACTTCGGCATGTTAAACAACAACCCTAGCTTCAATTTGACGTCTATATATCATATCTACGCCACCGGTATGACCAGCCTCTTCAACTACGGCGACCACGGCCCGAACAAGTTTTCAAGCACCGCCAACTCGCTTCTCTTCTACGGCAACGTGTACAAAGCACCGATGTATACGCTTTTCCAACGTGATAGGTTCGATGCCGCGGAGCCTTGGTCGATGTTCTGGTATGATCCCACGTACGTTCGAGCAACCTCTGTTGGCCGCGAGATACTGAAATACCCCATTTGATAGTGTTTCTGGTGCCTTCTGGACGGATCTTGCCCTGGATCACGTCTTCGAGGACCCCGCATCTAGCTGGGCGTCCTTCCGCACAAGCTGGACCGACAACGATGGCATGTACATCGCCATGAAGGCCTCCAGGCTTACAGCGCATCAAACTCATGGTGACCTCGACTGTGGTGACTTTGTTCTCGATGCCATGGGGCAGCGCTGGGCAGGTGAACTCGGGTCTGCAGACTATCTGGGTGCCGGCTATTTCAGCAGCGAAGAACAAAATAGCACTCGCTGGTTCTGGTACAGGAAGATGACCGAGGGCCAGAATACTCTCAATATCAATGGTGCAAACCAGCTTGTCGCGGCGGCTCCGACGATCAAGTGGCAGAGCTCTGGTACTCAGCAAGGGTCAAGCACTATCTTGGACATTCCCCAGAAATCAACTGCTTTCTTTGTGGCTGATCTTACCTCTGCGTACGGAGCGTACGTGCATTGACCCGAATCCGCTGCTTGCTGGGCTGATTGCCTTCTCAGGAACATCAAGAGAGGTATCCGCTTTATTAACGGCAGACGCCAGGTCCTGCTCCAAGACGAGATCACCAACGTTCAGTCCACCGTTTCCTGGCGTATGCACACCAATGCTACGGTCACCGTCGACGGTGCCAATGCGACCCTCCAGCTCGGAGGCAAGACGCTTAAGATACAGATCCTGAACCCCCCTTCTGGCGTCACTTTCCAGAAACTCGACCCCGTTCGCACGGCCAACGCCCCGCCGCTCCAGCCTGGGCAAGCACCTGACCAACCTAACCCTGGTGTCTCGGTACTTGCGTTCAATGTCCCTGCTGGTACCAACACCATCCAAGTCTTGTTCAATCCCCAGTGGGACAACTTCAGTAGTTTCACCACCCCCAGCACCGTTGCTCTTGATGCATGGACCCTCGACAGTCATTAGTTCGGGCGTGCATTTTGCCCCCGAACAAATCAGGACTTGATGGCCATCTTGTTCTTATCCGTACACTCTTTTGAACCTGATGGACGCTATGTCGGTGGTGCCATCCTGTCTGTTTCAGTACCCCTGTTTCTACTTTCCTGCCTTGTTGTATCTATCATGGACATTAGTAGATGGCGGCTAATAAAATTAGCCTTCATGCGCGTTTCGATGATAACGATAGCTTTTTTCTGTTGATTATGTTACAACGTAAAGTACAACAGGGGAAGCATAATAGTTGTCCAGCCTAGCACCAAGGAGTATACGTTAGCCACTCGAACTGGAGAGGGGCTGCGAGAGACCAAGAATCCCGATACAAAGTGTGAGAGAACGAGGTATTGTCAGCGCACAGCGCAAAAACAGGGGAATGGAGATGGAAGGGTATTTGATCCAACAAGGTATCAGTAGATTTGGGGAACACCAAGATTTTCATATGGCAGGATGAACGCGTCCAAGGCAAAGTTGCCACTCATCCCATCATAGGACCAGCCAGGAGGAGCTTCATGTCCAGGCTGTATGTCGAGATTCATCATCCCATCGTTGGGAGGAGGTAACGGGGGTCCAGCAGTCAAGCCCGGATGATATGCAGTTGTAGCGTTCAGGATGCCACCGAGGGTGCGCGGGAGAGGTTGACCGGGATACCCTTGACCAGGGAGGGGCCCCGTGGGGTGCGGGGGGCCGTGATGAATGCCTGGTGCGGGCCCATGGCTGGGAACGATAGGTGGAATGAGCGGAGCACCTGAGGGCGCAGACACCTGAGCTTCCTCCATACGAGCATTGGACATTGTGCCACCCGGATGATAGGCGCCGGGCTGCGGTGGTTGCGAGTGGGGTAACACGCGCGTCCCAGCCATGGAAGGGCGAAATTCCGCTGGGCCCGGGGCTGGGAGACGTCTCTTTCGAGAGTCAAGAATCAACTGAAGCGTCTTAGCATAACGGGTAGCTGGGACTGCAAGAGATGTTTGTGATCGCAATAAACGGATGTTCGAGGGGCTTACTCGTAGACAAGAGGCTCGCAAGTTCTTCCACCTGCTCGTAAATTTGCTGTGTACCACCTGTGGCCTCGGTCTCTTGAGGGCTGCAGCGGATGAGTTGTAGTAAAAAGACCAAAATATTTCACTTACAACAGCCTAGCCAATCGCATCAAGAAGCTGGCGGCGAAGGTTGCTACAATGTGAGTGTATTGTACAGCTGAAAAATGGTGAGTCCTCGATCTCATTTACGCCGAGAAGGGCCTGTATACCATATTTCAAGCCTTCCCGGTAGCTATTTGACCGCAAGCAGTAGTTAAGACCTTGTCTAGCGGCTTGAATTGCCTCCGCTGCCACACGCTTTTGAATCAAAGGCATGCGTTCCACATCGGCTGGGCCAACGATCGTGCGCAAAGCCACAGCAAGATGAAACATTTCCGCAAACAGCTGTTGAATCTGGAGTGACGTCCGATAGAACATTTTCCCATCATAGCGTTGAGCAAAGAGATGGTCCCACGTCGCATACCACTTCCTGTACTATGCGTCAGATTGTCTATGTCGATTATGAAGTGGGGGCGTGTGTACCTAAAGTCATCGATCGTGTGCTGAAGTACAGCATGCTGCTCATCTGAGAAATTGCGATCGCCTGGGATTGTGGCGTTCTGCCAGGCCTGGTGTCCCCGTTCTCGGAGGATCATAAGTTCGACAGTCGACGCCAGCCTTGCGTCGTCCTCGATGCTCAAAGGATGAGCAAGTAGTTCGTGCGAGTACCTTACGTTGTCATCTTCCTTTAAGATAGCAGGGCGCCCATTTCCATAAGACATCCTAAAGAATCGCAATCGGTAAGTAGATCCAACGAATGCCCAGGAACGTACTGGTGCTCGAAGAGGTAGAGGCAGAACCACGTTCTCGAGGAAACAATGAGCTCGTGTTGTTCTTCATTATCTGCGGCTTTTCCCTCACGGATAAGTCGAACCAGCTTTGGCCAAGACTGATCCAGACCAATCTCCAGGGCCATCCGCACTGCATGTCCACAGGTCAACCAGCCATTAGGAGACCAACCCGCGAGCAGCACTGGGCGACCAATCAGGATCCAGTCTCAATCCGTTGCCAGAATTAACCTTACCAACCGCTCGCACAGCATCAAAACTAGACACAGGCGCAAAGAGAGTTTGAGCGCAGATGTGGAGCACTTCGTTGTTCAGGGAGCGAGTCATTTCGCTTACAGGTCCTACCACAACAGATGTAAGGAAAGCATATCACCTCAAAAGAGTAGCCTTACCTCCTCCGTCGCGAACCTGTGACGCAACCATCAAAATGGCGTTGACAGAGAATGGCGACTTTGTGTGCAACGCTTCAAATGTATCAACTTTGGCGTCGAAGACTGAGAGGAACGTCGAGCAGCCTGTGTAAAAGCTACAGGAGCGTCAGGAACTGTCACAGTGAGAATGAAAGCCCAAACATCGTGAACAATTCCCGCGCTTCTATTTCTGATATCATCCCCTTAGTCACCACTGAAAGCTTACTCAGCGTCATGACAATGTGTGAGATAGCCATTCTTACCGTCTGGGAACTCATGCTTGATACTTGGAGTGACTCCATGGGACAGCTTACGCCGCTTCCGGTTCTGCCCGTTGCGTGAAGGGGTAAGAGACCTCGCACGGGCCCGTGGCATGGGTGATCCCTGGAAGGGACATAAAAACTTTTAGATACTTCAAAGGTCATAATTGCGCTACTCACATCTGGTTGCTGAGCGCCTAATTTCCGAATAGCTTCTAATGGTTCTTCGAGGCCCGCCGCCGGCAATTCATTGTTGTACTCCTCCAGATCTTCATCAGCATGTGGGAATTCCCGGGAGCCACTTGAATACATGACGTTTGAGGGCGGATACAACCCATGTCGTCCGCTCGTGGACGAGAAGTCGGTCGTGTTGGTGCGAATGGGAGGAAGCGAGGTCGACATTGATCCACTGGTGGATCTGACAGATGATAATGGTTGGGGATGTGTCGGATGCATAGAAGGCAGTCCAGGTGGCCGTCCATATGTAGATTGGGACGGCCCGTGCGGAGAATACGGAGAAGAACTGTGATTATGTGGACTGAATTCATAAGAGTTCCTTGTTGATAGGGGTGGCAACGTATTACGGTGGCCTTGGTGATGACCAGGAGGTGGACCAGGTCCGCGCCTCTGTTCAAACGAGGAGGCCCTCTCACGACCATGAGATGGGGGATAGGGACTCCTTTCGAGCGCGGGGTTGCTGAGCTGGTACTGTAGCTGTCGAACGACGTTGAGGATTTCTCGGGTTTCAGCCCGAAGTGCCTCGTTGTCTTGCCGGAGGACACGGACGTCACCCTCAAGGGTTCTCAAGCGCCTTTGAGAGGGATCAGGTCCTTCGGCGGGTATCCCGGATCAAGGACTTACTCGCCAGCCTCCGCGCTGAGATTTGCTTCTCGCTGAGGCTTTTCGAATTGGCACTCGATACCTGAATGCTTACAACGTTTGCAAGGTGGATTCGCATCTGGACCGATTTCGCAGCGCATTTTCTGTTTCCGACAGGCATTCTACGAGGCCGCGCCTGGGCGATAAGACCTCGAAAGAGGAACCAGGTCGCGATGATGGCACTTACACAGGCACCTATAAGCCGGGGTTAAGCGATGGAAACCATTAATGTGCGTACTATGGAGGACTCACGTGGAACGCGGTTGAGTGGTTTATGGGGCTTGACTTCTGACTTGTTCTCTGGAGGAGTTATATCAAGCTTCGCGGAGGATGTCGGGGTCGACTCTGGAGGAACTTGGACGGCATCAGCGCTGGTCATCGCGCGACTTCGGCAAGGTCGGGTCCAAGGTCGGGCCATTCCCAGTTTGCCGAAAACAGTCTCGTATTCTCTTCTTTCCCAGTCTGCCAAGTCTTCCAGGGTTAGCAAGGATTACCCACTTGGTGCCACGGCGAGCCAATCAGCCCCCATTTAGCCCGCCGCAGGTGCATCATCTAGGGCACACACCACCATCACTGATCAGGTCCTAGAACCTAAGGGCAACTTCTTAGTTCTCAATCCCGCTCCTGGCTTGTTGATCAGCTCTCAAGCCTCCCTCCGGCATTCTAGTACAGTCTCTGCAATTGACAGCCAACGGACGCGGCGATGGCCGGATCCTGTGGAGAGCAGGCCAAGCTTAGGTCATCTGCCATGTCCTGCATTCCACCAAGTATAGAAGCACTCCTCAAAATAAAATAAAATTGAAAGGGAAATAAAGCTGGTTTACATGCATTCGTGTATCATTCTCGGATCTCGTGACTTGAGTTTCATTGGCGTTTTCTACTCACAACCTTTGGATTCCCATTCGTCCACTGCATTCGCAGGAAGAAAAATAGCCACATCACTAGCACTCTTTTGGGGCCTCCTTCCATACAAATGGTAGCTGGATGACGTCCTCTGTTAGGAATTTGGAGACCAATGGAGGCTCGCAGATCGTCGTTTACATCAACAATAGGCATTCATTCATCGTATTTGATTGAAGGGGATTGTCTTGATCATCAGCCTTACTTCCTTGAGAGCTATTTGATGCCGTTTGGAAATGGACTGGCCACATCGCAAGATTGATTGCTCTCTCGCTGTTTCTGAGAGCATAAATGATAACTCCATAAGCCCTAAAGGTTATAACAGAGGTTCTTGGACTCCTCTGCTATGCGTGAGAGATTAGCAAGTACTCTACCCTATTGCGTTGCCTGTTTATGGACCTAGAGAGGGGATATAGTTGCGATACTATTCGGTGGCGTACCCATTGCCGTAATAGTGCTATTTGGAGCAATGGATGCTTGCTCTTGAGAGCAGGATGATTGATGTGGGAAACTGAAGATACTGGCGCGTCGCGGCCACATTGACCGTCCCGAGTGCTTTCATTCCTTGCTATCCGTACCTCCAAAATAGTCGGGAAGCGGGGACGCGTGTCCGATGGAAAAATATCGGAGACACGTCGGAAGCCCGTGAGTGAATACTCATAATGAGTATCTTATGTGAGACCTGTGGCTCCAGAGATTTTCCTCGATCAAAATACAATTGGCCTTGTGCCCATTTTGGAAACCTTCACCACCACAGAGGTCCAAGCGGCGGCTGTAGTTACGATTTACATGCTCAGCACAACGCCTTTATGGTTGTCATAGAATCAAGTAGAATGGGCGATACTATGCCGACCCTAAGGGACCTGTGACTCCAGCTGTAGAGGATGTAACGTACTCCCGACTGCTTGCAGCGATAGCCCTTGTGGTAATATGCGCCTTCTGATCGGTCACCGGCCACCTCTTCTGTGTCGTAGGGATTGCCCATGCCATCTTCGGGTGGAGACCTCTGTTGAAGCTTGAAACTGTGGCGTCGTTCTATTCTCACCAGTGGGCTGAACAGGGCAAGGCAATAAAATGGTTCTGTGAGGTTAACAAACACGATAGTATCAACCGGATTCACAGTGAACCGACGGCGGAGGTCGGCGTTTACGAGGTTCTTTGAAGAACCTACTTCATCGATTCGGAGGCTAGGCAATGATATTAGAGCCGATCGCTTACCAAATCGGGCGACTCTGTTGCCGTAAAAACCTGCAAACTGTAGAAAGATCTTTTTATGAAAGTGAAAGTGAAAGCGAAAGTGAATCCAGCGGATATGTCCGGGATGTAAGAATTCGGAACCGAGACACGATCTAAAGTTCGGATCCGTTCCGCCGGACCAGCCGGACCAGCCTGACTGTTGTGGCTGTAACCGTCTTAACTCCGCCGAGTGTCCTGGGTATGAGAATCTGCGATTGAGTCTCCGAAGCCGGAGACGGCCAGCCTCGTCCATAGTCCTAAGGTTATGCTAAATGGATATGGACTCGTTCAATTAATACTCACGATTCGAGAGTGTCAGGCCTTGCCGATTAGACCTTGATTTACCGCTTGGAACTCCCGGATTTAAACGGGCGCTAAACGATCCTTGGCGCACGTCTTCCATTTCATTTCATCGGGCGAGTGACACCTATTACCCTCGCCGCTCCATCGAGGGCTTCCGGTCAACGATCTGATCTGATCTATACCATAACGAATCTCGCGCGCCCTCGGAGTTTGGAACTCGGAAGAGTATAGTATTCTTTGCATCTTGTGCCGAAACGTTCGGGGGCTCATGCCCGTTCTTGCCCCGCCTCGAGGCTCGCTTGGACGAGAGCGAAGAGCGAAGAGGACTTCGAAAGGCGAAAGGAAGTCCGTTGCAGGCTCAGGGTGCGATTAAGCCGTGTTCCCGCCGGCGGACCTAAGGCAACTTTCGAACCACGATATAGATGTACAGAGACACACTTATTCAGTATGCATCAGTATGCATTCCACGCTATTCACACGCGTCACTCCCATGTGCGAAGACCAGAGTTAGTCTCCCACCTCCAATCCCAATCCATTGACGCTGCTCACCTAATGGTGACAACGCTTAAGCACGTACACTCAATAATGAACCCCCTTTTCCTGAGAACTCTCTGATTCATCCGCAGTATGTACCAAGGCGAGGAAACTGCATGCCGAACAAGCAAGGGGCCGGAGGGTGAGGGGAACCACGATATTGTACAGCCGCGGCGGTCATAGGCCTTACTCCGAAATATGAACTTTGTAGTCACACCTTTCCGCCACCTACCAAGGCACCCCGTCAGGCGATTCCGCAGTGTGGAGGACGGCTAGAAACTATATATCCATGCATCTCTCCCACCACCCTACCATCATTTCGCAATCATACAAGACTGCCCCCCTCTCAAATCTCAAATCTCACATCTCACTCACACTGCCGACCCATCACCATATGGAGCACTGTGCAGGTTTGCGCATCAATTCCAGGCATCCGTCACCCCATACATAACAATTCTTTATCTCCCCATAGATCCATATCGTCGCATCGTCTTTGGGCGCGCCGTAAATGCCTCCTGCTCCACGTATCTCTTCCCAGCTGATACTGTCGAGAGTCAGCGCATGAGTGTGTAGACAACTAGCCCTATTTTTAGGTCTGATGGCTATTGCCCAGCGCGAATGAGTAATATCCTCGGCCCAATCGTTGAGCCGTTTTACCGAAAATTCCACGAGTGGATGCGACAGCAACCTGTGGACGAGAGGATCCTCTGTCTAGATCTCGGGTGCGTTCCCTATCTCGGTTCCTCATGCTACTGTGTCTGATAAACTGGCCCAGTTCTGGTACTGGAGAATGGTGAGCCTATGCTTCCCTCGTTATTGCACAAGGAGGTACAGGTTGCTCAGGTTGTCTCACGATAGGGTCTACCGCTCCGCGAAGGCGTACCCTCAGGCGTTTTTTACCGGAGTCGACTTGGTGCCCGTTGATTCGTCGCTAAGTTATCCCAACAATGCAAATTACGTGATACAGGACATCAACCTGGGTCTTGATCAGTATCGCGATGAATGCAACATTATCCGGGCGGCATTCATTTCTCGAGGTGTGCGTACATTTGGCAACTGGCGAGTCGATCTCGATCAAGCATGGGCTGACACAGTGGGTTTCAACAGGTACTAAGTTTCCATAGCCTTCTTGCCTCCATCACCGAGGCTCTCCGGGAGGGCGGACTCCTCTTACTCATCGATTTCGACCCTGTTAGCTATACTGCACCGGGAGTTGTATATACGCCGCCTGTATTATCCGGTGGTACCTCTGTATCCCTTCCGGCGGCCGTTAAGCTTCTTAAGGCCGTTAACCATGCATGCACATCCCGTGGCGCTGATATACTCTCGGTCCAACATTTCAAGGCATGATATAATATTAATCTGCCACTATGATGGTAATCTGACAGTTGCTTTGCAAGTAGGCCTTCCTGCACCACCAAGGCCATTTCGAGAACGTGGAGCAAACAGAATACTGGCTGCCCGTGATTCCCGCCGAAGGTACGTGCAGGTTGCACTGCTTGTCCTACACACGAAGCTGATGCTTACTGACTATGTAAAGGCCCAAATCAGAAAGCCGAAGCTCACATAGCGACCCAAATCGCGCCTGTGTTTATGGTGCGCAGCGCGATCGCTCATCTGAAAAACAATACTAACTCTCTGTTATACCAGAGCTGGATAGAGTCCTGTAGACCCCTACTCATGAGCCAAGGAAGTCATACCGCGGTGTCCCTCGCACGCCTCGAGGACGATACTCGTTGGGAAATCATGAATCTGGCCTATCCGTTTTATCTTCGTATCGTCGCAGTATCCGCCACAAAGAAGCGCTAACGGCCATCCTACCTGCGACGCAGACTGGTTCACCCACATAACGATACGGCCATTAGCCATCTCGCCGCTCCTCTTTTCGCATTAGAACTAATACATACGTACGCTTTGAATATACCCTCCTCTCCTCGCACCTCACCTCAGAGGCTACGGCGTCGGTTCTAAACCACAACTTCGGACTCGTTCGAGGTGGCCTTCAGCAGAGTGGGTTCTGGGCAGAATCATTAGCACCACATATTTGGGGTCATTGCTTGTTGTAAGGCCCGAATCCGAAGAGATCTTCGTAGAACGAGACGAGGCTTTCGGTCTTCGAGTGGAGGCGATTTGGTACGTGAGCACAGCGGGTGAGTGCAAAATGTATCAAGTGCAGTTGCGCCTAGTTTCAGCGGCCCAGCTTGCCAGCCATGTGGATCACCCATGCGGTCGGCTCAGGGCGATCACTCAGGGCGAGAGTTACATCAATCCTTTCACTGTAACCTGCTATTTGGATTGATAATACGCTCCCAATACGTTCCCCCTTTGTCCCATCCGTTGACCCTGCCAGGTCTCGCTGCGATAGGGGGAGTCAAGTCGTTTCAACGCTCCACAAGCTACCTACTGGAGCATGTGGCTATTACTTACTCAGAGATTGACCCTGAAGCTTTGCGTCCCTCATCCTGCCCACCCAGTTCTTGTTACTTTTATACCGCACGGTGCGCTCGTTGCCGACGTCAAGCTGCAGACCAGCCCATTTCTCCACGCCGCGTATTGGTACATCAACCCTGAATTGCCTCCTGAGGAGAACAAGTGTCTTTAGAGACCCTTGCCAAAATGTCACACCAAACCCAGTGCACCGGCAGTACAGAATCCTGTGCTTTGACGTCACTTTATCCTGGGGTCCCGTACTAGCCTGGTCAGGATCAGCCTCAGTGTTGAGATTTCCGCGAGACTGGAAAAGACCCTTGTTGGGGCCCGCTACGAACAAGACGCAGGGATGCGAGTCACAAGAATCGAGATCTTATATACCCGAGAAGTTGGCAACAGTCAGGGCACTGAGGCTCACACTCCGACACTCCAATCCAATCTTGAACCCCTCACCGCGGCAATCCAGTACTAGCGGGACACAGGACTTGGGCTGACAGCTCTGCTCGGTAGTCCGCTTGCGTTAATGTAAAAATGGCCACTTTCAGAATCAGCTATGATCGCTACCCCGGTGCCATTTGAGACGTCGACTCGCTTCTCATGTACACAGAGGTCACGGTCTTCACCAAGCCAACTATTTAATCTCCTTGGTGGCTCTTTTTCTGTGCTCTCGAGTCTCGGCTGCATAGGAGTGTCAAGCACGGAACCCACCCTGCAGCTGAGAGCTTTCCCTATTGGAGTTTCCTTCCACAGCCAGCGAAGAAGAGGGTACCGAGGCCACTTGTCCCACAGCACTTTGATCCGACCCTAATGATAACCTTGCCATTCCGTTGGGTATTGGATACAACCAGCCCTTGACTCGACTACGGCATAAGGGCATGACGTGAAGGACAGAAGAAGCGGCTTGGCTGGATCGAATGAATAAAAGACGTCCCAAGACGTCAGGTCGCGGAATTGCATTGCCAATAGCCGCTCCACGAAGGGCGGAGGCTGAATGCTTGGACCCCACCAAATGGACGCCACCGCCTCTCATCTTCTATCTCCCTTTTCACTTTCCTCATAGACTGTGTATCGCGTGGGCCCTGCCGTACGACGACTGTTTTTGAGATGCGCGGCTTCGACCAAATTTCCTAACTGCGCGACGGGCGTATACTGATAAGGTCGCCGTCGTGGTACCTAGTTTATCTTACAAGTTTTCCTCATCCGTTTCGCGGGATGGTGCGTCCCTTCCACCTTGCGCTCTGGAGGGCGCTATGCAAGCAGGTGGACACCAAAGGTTGTGGCAGTGTGGACAAGGGATCAGTGTGTGGCATAGGTCCCATGACTAAGGTGCCGTTGTGGCAGACACATGGAATAACAATGGGAAATTTCTGGAATAAGGGTTGTATACTATGTGAATAGCTGTGGGAAATGTGCTGGATCTTGTAAAGGATCAGGCAGGAGCTTTACATGACAAGGTGGGATGGAGCTCGATCTGGAATTAGAAATGAAAAGCTCAACAATAGGACGCAAAAAAGAGTATAATATTCATGGACTAGTTATCGAATAGCTAAGGAATAGCTTGCTGAAATGCCTGTATTATCGCACTACTATATAGTGGAGTAGCTAAGGAATAGTTCTCATACAGTCCGAGCATTTCACATATAATAGTAGTGGAGAAATCATGGGGTACTGTATATATATCCACTAGTGATCATGATAAATTCCCAACCTATTCCTGATTTATTTACCCCCAGAATATTTACTCCCAGCCGTCGAGTCGTGGATAGACCATAATTCAAATATACATTGCCATGGAAGAGGAAGCGTGGTTCCCAACATTCCTAACGACCCATATTGTATGGTTACTTATTATAGCAACGCGTCACGTAATGGTTCCCAGGATTATGGACTTCGCCATTATTGAAGTGATGCTGCAGCGTAGACTTGCTTAAAGAAATTCGCTTAAAGAATGTGCATAGTTTGTAATAATTTTTTAAACCATGTACTATTTATAACATTGGTTTCAACACTAATTGGCTCATTGTTCGCGTCTTCATTCCCATCGCTCAAATCCAAATCCAAATCCTCACCAACATCAGACTGTATGTCATCCGTGGGTATACCAGGTTTGTGTTCAGCATCTGAGGCCATGATAAAGTGAGCTGGGTCATCTGCTTCTTGTTTCGAGAAAATTGGGAGCACTAAAATAACCGAAAACACTGATAGTAGATACTAGAAATCTGTAGGTCTGATAAGCAGCATATGCAGTCAGGCTGCTGTCCAACAGCAGACCCCGGAGAACGGCCTCCGCCGGTTGCTGGAAGCTCGGAATCCGATGGCGTGTCTGTGGGGTGGGGAATTCGACCGCGTCGCCGTCCTTGGCATTGAGCTTTCTCTTCTCTGGAGCTTCTGATGTCGGTGTCAGTCACGAATCACCGATCCAATAGGACTTCGCTGCATGCGAGTGATCAATTACTTTGGCTGCTCAGGCGCTCCGCGGTCTCATGCACCGCCCTCTGAGATAGTTAATCTAGTTGTCGGGATATTTATCCCTTATGCTAGACCGTTGCATCGAGCTCCATATCGCTTTTCAGTGTCGGTCAACGGGTATTCCTTCTTCGCTGGGACACCGTACCGAATATGATGGATATACTGTGAGTACGCGACTCCCGGGTAAATGTATTGAAATCTCTTAGCCTCCTGCTCTTCAGACGTCGGACTTCCTCATTCACCTGACGCCGCTGTGTGTCAGTTGTCGGGGTGTTATTGAGAAGCACTATCCCAAGCCTACAAAACCCCCGTCTCGCACATCGGGCAGCCCCGGTCTCCTCTCTCGCAGCTCTCCCTCTGCCGAGACTACCCAGGTTATGAAGTACTCTCAGGCAGCGGTCCTGCCGGTCGCCCTTCTGGGTGCTTGGTCGAATGTTGTCGCCCAGTCCACCGCCAGCTCCATCTCCCAGAGTGCGTCGGTGGCCACATCCACCGCGAGCCCTACAGGTGCACCAAATTCACCTCTTCCTCCTCAAGCCCCTCTTCCTCCGAAGCAATCATGGTGTCCCAGCGAGATATTTTGTGCCGGAGAGATCCTACAATCTATCAACATTGCCCGGCCATATTCGGATAGCAAAACGATTGTGGACAAGCCTACCAGGGACACACCCAACGCGACTATCGCCGCATATCGGAATTATACCTCGGACGGACTGACCTACGGAGAGGTCACCCAGTTCTTGGACAACCACTTTCAGGGTGAAGGGCTGGAGCTCAAAGCAGTTTCTGTAGACAATTTCCCCCAGAATCCGGCCTCAATCTCTGCTATTCCGAATCAATACGTCCGACAGTTCCTTTTGGCAGTCCATCAAATTTGGGACCTTCTCATCCGTGACACGGATCAGACCACTTTATGCAAGGAAGGGAAATGCGAGTCATCCTTGATTCCACTCAACCACACTTTCGTAGTACCAGGTGGACGTTTCCGAGAGCAGTGTGAGTTCCATGTGTTGTTTGCTCTTATTCATACCTACCCTCTCCGTTAGACTACTGGGATAGCAAGTTTATTCTACACGGGCTGCTCGAGTCTGAGCTGTACGGTGTAGCTAATTCGACACTGCAAAATTTCATGGACGAAATTGAGCAGTTTGGATTCATTCCCAATGGCGGCCGTATCTACTATCTTAACCGTTCACAACCTCCTGTGTTCATCAATGTTCGTCCACCTCCAGACCTCGATTCCTATCACTAACACTAACCCTGGTACAGATGGTAGCGACATATGTGAATACGACCAAAGATGTCACCATCCTGGAAAGGGCACTCCCCCTCATGGAAGCCGAACTGGTGTGGTGGGAGACCAACCGCACAATCAATATTACTTCACCATACAGCTATAAGACATTCGCGATGACTCGATATGCCGTTGGCAACTCGGCACCCAGGCCAGAATCCTACTTAGAGGACTACGAAGCTGTCAATGGCGCTGATCTAGCAACTCCTTATACGGACCAGCAAAAAGCAGATTTGTATGCGGAGCTCGCTAGCGGAGCTGAAACTGGATGGGACTACAGCTCGCGTTGGGAAACAAATCCTTTCCCTGTGGGAGGAAATCTGACGAATAATATTCCTGGTCTGAGGACACTCAACGTCCGCTCCACGATTCCAGTTGATTTGAATGCCATCCTTTGTAAGTCACATGAGGCGTTTCTCATCTAGTCTCTGATTCTTTCCCCGTAGATCAGTGTCGCCTTGATCTGGCCAATCTCTATGACCTCTCAGCGGGAAACTATGGGGCATCCGACCGCGCCGCGTATCACCGAGAAGTCGCAGCAACTCTCAAAACCGGCATCCTCGATTTGTTCTGGGATGCAAAACGTCTCGCGTTCTACGATTTTAACCTGACTGCAAATGCCAGGAATACCCAGTTCACTGCAGCACACTGGTACCCGCTCTGGGCGAACATCATACCCAATGAGATCCAATCCAGCACAGACAAGGCCTTCGGAGCGTTTGCTAGCCTAAACTTTGCCCTGAGACGGTACAACGGCACGTATCCTGCTACCTTTCTCGAAACTGGTCTTCAATGGGGTAAGGTCTATGGCTTCTTGTCAACTACCATTCACTAAATAATTTCGGTAGATTTCCCGAATTCATGGCCCCCTCATATATACTTTGCACTTGAGGCTCTTGCCAACCTTTGTTTGCAAGCCCCGAATGTCACTGGTGGAGACCTCCCGGTCTCGAACAACTCCTTCACTCTGATACCGACCAACCAACTTGGCTTAACAGAAGACCAAGTACCCCTGCAGACTCTCGGTGGCAATCACACTGCACCTCATGGTTCGGATATCAACAGCGTCAACGGAACCGTCACGAACGGAGGAAACAAGGTCGAGGGGGAGGGCTGGGCCTCCCAACTGCAGCGCGAGCTTGCAAACAGATACATGACTAGCGTGTATTGCAGCTGGTATGCAACGGGCGGCTCGCTTCCAGGCCTGCTTCCCCGCCTGCCCGACGCCACGCTCAACCTGACGAAGTCCATTGGCCAAACCGGTAACCTCTTCGAGAAGTTCTCAGCACTGGATGGCGATAGCTCGGGCCGGGGAGGTGAGTACGTGGTTCAGGCAGGGTTCGGCTGGACGAATGGTGTCGCCCTGTGGGTAGGGGCTAAGTACAAGGATGTCCTTGTGCAACCAAATTGCCCACCAATCGTGGAGGGGGCTGTAGGCACCGGAAACCAGGTTGGCGGGACAGCAAAAGCCTTGATGGCCAACACGGCCTTTGCGCTGCTTATGTGCTCGATTGTTACTACTGGCTTGTATGTTGGATGGTGATCGTGTGTGCGGAACTTTCATAATCGAGAGTGAACACTGGCTGTTGAATGAACTTGAAATGTATCCCTTGCGTAAACGCCCCAGTACGAGACAAATAAGGAGTATTGCATTCTGATTCTGATGTAACATCTTTTTGTGAGGCTTTCAAGCAATCTCACCAGACCGCGCTTACTTCAATTAAGTATATCAGTTCGGCTTAACTGGTCACTTCGCATTTATGGTTACGTGAACCGATGCGTTTCCCAATTACAGTCTAAACGTCCATAAAACAAATGACGCATGTTGGCACCTCGGCGGGCTTAACTTGAGCATCGGCGCCTCTTTGCCTTTTGGACTTTGATAAGACGTGCCCGTGAGACGCCGGCGTTCGTATCAGACCTGCTCACTTATACCTGGACGCCCCCCAGAAGTCCCTTGTAAAGATGTCTTCAAAGAAAAAAGACGACGAGGAACGGGCTGCTCGCCGAATTGCATACCAAACGTACCTGGAAGAACTCGATGAAGACTTACGTCGTCTACTCGCTGTAAGGAGCTTGTTTTCTCTGTCCATGGTGTCTCAATCTTTCAAAGGCAAATGCACCTACCCAGGCCCAGACAGAAATCAAGGCCCGAAACGTCCAGGTTTTCGGAAGGGTTCTGAGAAGGCAGTATCCGGAACTCAAGGTAGAGGCAGTGGATATCAGCGCCCACCTGTATGCCACGGATCACCAACATCTCCCGCTCGAAGTAACATTCAACCTTGTCAGTGAATTCAATCCTTACATATGATAAGGTCTAATCAAAGCTACTGTGGTTGCAGACCGGCGATATGACGGATTTGGAGACAAGCAGCGGCTCGGAATTCCACCCTCTATATGATCCTCAGTACGCACAGGACGGCAGTCTTTGATGAAGCGTAACTAATACCCCGGTCTAGTGCGTTACTCAAGGTGTTATCTGATGGCAATATGCCCGTCAGGATCCAATCACCACCTTCTTGGATATTCCCCCCTTCATATTACCGTGCCTTTGCCTGCCCTCCACCGTCGATCCTGTCCAGCAAGCCGGGGTTTGACTTCCAAATACACCCTCCAAGTCCAGTACATCAGCTTAGGACTCACCTCCTCCAACAATACGCACAGAAGTATCAAAATATGCGTGATCTTGTCTCTATCCTCCTTTTGCTCAACCGCTACTCGTGCTGTGACCTAGGGATGTCACCAGTGCTGGTCGCCTTCTGTGTTGCAGCATTCTATGATTCTACCTCAGCCCATCCTATGCCTGAGGCACCGACTACACCCAGAACAACATCATCCATGACAATCCCCTTCTTCTCTCATCCCTGCACTGCAGTACAGCCAGGGCCCGCTGGTAGTCAAATCGTGGAAGAGAGTATCGTACAGGATAGGGTTCGTGTCTTGTTTGAACAGCTAACACTCGAAGCCACCATCAAGCATCAGAAGGTCTCTCTTGCGGAAGAGCTATTACAATACTTGAGGTAGGTATGTCCCTGAGGTCTCGCGAAAGAGACTCATTCCGAACGGAGTTGGTGGTCTGAACGAACATGGGATCATGAAGTCATTGCTCCTGCTACAAGAGTGGGAATCGAACAAAGATATTGGCGCGGAGAGGAAGAATACACGAGGACTCCTCCACCACAAGACGCTGACTATGTCCCTTTGGTGGTCCGTGATCCGATCGGCCGTCTAGAGGTGGGCCTCACAATCAAAATCCTCCCGCTGCTATTCATACTGCTCTAGAACTTGGCGTCTGGGGTGGACAAGCGCGAATGGAGTCGTGCACGAATGTACGCGCGAACCTTATGTCGACAGCTGAAGCAGGGTATTCCGCTATGTCAGGCATTACCAGCTACTTCGGTCCATCTCCAGCCACCTCGCGTGCAATCGACTTTGTGTGTTCAGACCTTCAATCTGCTATTGATTGACAAGGAGATTCTGGACGACTTCCAAGTGCGTCGCCTCGGAGTGAGGTGAACAGGAACGCTGATGAAGCACAGTCACAACGCCCTACCGAGCAAGTTTTAAACAAACGCCAAGAAACAATTGGCCGAGTGCAGCAGTTGATTGAAGACCACATCGCACGCAAGGGCTTCCAAGTAGTCCTTTTTGGAAGCGCGAGGTATGGGGTAGCTACTTTGAAGAGCGATCTTGATCTTGTTGTGCTAGTACGTGCTGAGCCCCTAGCACTAAGTCGGTATTGACACCGAGTAGGACCAAAACCTCCCGGAAGGGTTCACTCCAGGCGCTGGACAGAATCTCTCTAGTGAGCATTATCTTGGATGCCCCTGCAGCAATGGCTGAACTTTTCCAGAGATATATTCCTTGGAGTGGGTCTACCCACCTGTTTTGTGACTTAGAACTGACAATGAGCAAAGCCCCCTCGCACGTGCAATGAAACGCCGTGGGTTCAAGCAGGTCGTCGCTATCAAAACGGCGAAGGTTCCCATCAGTGTGTGCCCTCTGAATTTAATGCCGATCCACTGATTCGTCCTAGTCAAAGCGGTGGACAGCCACACCGACCTGGCTATAGATATTAACATTAATGATAGATTAGGCAAGTTCACGAGAGAGTTCATGAAATACCAACCACTCACATTTCGCTGCACAGGGCTCTATAACTCGACGTTGTTAGAGCACTACTGCAAGCTATGGCCGTCACTCGCACCCCTCATCTTTACGATCAAACGCTGGGTGAAGGCCGCTACGTTGAACGACCCAGCTGGTCGAAACGGGCCTCCGAGCTTTTCTAGTTATTCCCTAACTTTGATGACTATCGCCTGGCTCCAAGTAAGGAATATCAGTTGCCGTATCAATCTCAAACCTCAACCATACGTAGTACCGTGATATACTCCCTAATTTGCAAGACTTGACATCGACGTTGCCCGAGGTTGAACCACCAGCCGTGAAAGATCAGCCGAATCGTTTCTGTATTCGCCTAGACACGGCCGGGACGAAACTACTATGGTGTGACATCCGCTTCAAGCGCGTTGACCCATCACATTGGTGTCCATCTACCAAGTTATCCGTTGGGGAGGCGTTCTACGAATGGCTCACGTAAGCCCTTTGTTCACCATGGCAGATTTCCATATATGATGGATGATTTCCAGGTTCTTCGCACATGACTTTGACCACGAAAACCTCTCTCTGAGAATCAGCGAGGGAGGAGTACTGCCAAGGAGGACGAGGAACCCATTTATACAGAAGGTAAAGAAGGAGAAGAAGAAGGAGAAGAAGAAGAAGGAAAAAACTCGGGCTCCCGATGTGGAGGAAAAGGAAGTAGAGGCCAGTGAGACTACCAAAGCTGAGCCTACACCTGATCCGAAATTGGAGGCGCGAACACACGAAAATGAACCAAGGAGTAACCGTGAGGCTGAAGGTGGGGTACCCGCCCAGGAATGTGTTGAAGGCCCTGAGCAGACTATCGAACCAAGCGAAGTGGCCGGTATGCTAGAGGAAGGTGTCATCGTGGAGGTAGGTTTGACCCTGTTTGAGTGCCCATAAAATACACTCATCCCGGGGTCCCCAGGAGGAGCATATACAAGAAAACCTCACAACTGCCCAAGCCGAGGAGGACGGTTTGGAAGAGGAGCTTGAGCAACACCGCGACGTCCGTATCAATCGGGATCCCCGAAGATGGGTAGAAAATACTTTCTTGGTCGTTGACCCGTTTATCGGTACGAAGGTGAGGTCATGCGGCCGTCCCTGGACAAACGTCTGACCTGGAGCGTAGAACTGCGCTGCTGTGAATCAAAAAACGTTCAGAATATTTACGGCTGAATGTCGAAGCGCGCTCGCCATGCTGGATGCGGGCCAAGGCGTCAACGAGGTCGTGTTGGCAGCTCAAGTGGCTTCTGAGAAGAGAAATCAAGGGAGGAAGGCAGGGGGTGGGAGGGCCCAGAAGAACAGTGGAAAGGCCGCTCCTCCAACCCCCGGGCCCAAAGTTGAAAAACTGCAACCAACACTACAGACCCCCGTTTCCGGTGTCTCAAACCCACCGGAAAGTGTTGCGCCATCCCCGTCTCCAGCCCCTGCACCCTCTAGCAGTCGCCCACCGCAGCCTGCTAGACAACCAGGAGCGAGTGGGAGCAACAAGAGAAGGAAAACCCGTGCAGAGAAAAGGCAAATACCTGCTGCGTCAGGTATTCAACCCATTCCAGAATCCCAACCTGCTCCTTCCACTTGACTATAGAACTTCCTTGCTTTCACTGATCCCGTGTCCTCAGTCCTAATCTTGCTAGCGCCACCCAATAAACATAAATGGAGATATCATTTTACATAGTTGGCTCTCGCCACGCAAGTGAAACATTTGATTCATAAGGGTCAAGTTCTTGTAACCCAAATACCTCTACGGTGCTCTTCCAAGCGCTTTGTGCTACTTCATCCAGCGGTATTCCCTTCACTCTACACACATATCAGCACCATCGAAGTGAACATAGTTTATGTTCGCACTGCGAGACAACCCAAGCAATTGCACCTATCGAGCAAGGTTCGTTCCTTCCTTTAACGGCTTTCCCCTCCTCAAACTTTTCTGGCTTCACTCCGTCAGGGAGGTAGAGTGCTTTCAGGCTGGAGGGAAGGGCGGTGAGATGATTTTTAGAGGCGTGTCCTCCTGTGAGGGAGCACCAAGGTGAATCTTTGGTGTAGTTTAGTCGGGGTCTACAAGATAATAAGCTCAGTCCGTCAAACCTGTTTCGAGCATTATCCTATCGAGTGGTATATGGGAAACCATCTCGAGTAGCTGCTCTGTCTTCAAAGAGCACCCATTTATTCTACGGCGTTATGGTCAAGATTACCCATAGCAAGAAGGCGAAATGAAAATGGACGCACCCGATATGAAAGCCCATTTCCACCTGCGGCGGGTGTTGAATCATGTGAAACGAGACGGGGAAGGCTGATGGCGTACGAGGTCGTTCATCTCCCTGACCGTGCCTGTGAAGCTGTGGACAACTCCTCCCCTGGCGCCAGCTGATCGACCCCCGTCTGCACCAAACCCTTCTTCCTGTAGGATTGTTCTAAAATCTTCATGTGCGGCCCGTGAATGTAGGAAGAGAGGGAGGTGGTGCTTCTTTGCCAATGACAGTTGGGACCTGGTCACATAATTTATTGCTTCACGTTCAGAAAGCCCTCCGATCGAACCCCTCACCGAAATGCCCTACGTTGTGTCTCGGCGTCTGAGAAATGCAATCGGTCGTAGTCTAAGTGAAAGAGTGAGGTCTGAACTCCGCTCTCCGAATGGGTTGAGTATACCAAGCCCGCATTCTCCAACAGCTACAACGCGGCCCACTCCACTAAGATGCTCCGAGATAACTCGATCGAGGGCCGCGAGATAACCCTCGACTCCCGATTCCGGGTAGTTGCTCATCTCCGAGCTTCGCGTGGGATGACACCCGATAGTTGCATATAGTCCTGTGACAGATGGATATGAGCGATACCACAGCAGTGACTGAGACGCGTATGTAAGTGTTAAGGTACCATGCTCCTTGGCTAACTGTAGAGCCTCCTTCGATTCTGAGAGCGACCCTCCAGTGATAATTTGCGCACGCACACCGGCGTCTCTTGCTCTTTGAAGAACGGCTACGAAGTCGTCTGACGGATGAGTGTTATGAGTACCTTGCCATCCATACGTGCCCTCCCGATACCTTGATGCTTTTGCTTCCCGCGATGGATGCCCTGGAAGATAGGATCGGTGAGGTTCACTGATAGCACAATAACTCAGCATCAAGGTGGTATATTCTGCACGTTCCACTCGCCCGCAATCTCTTTGGTAAACGTTCAGCAGCTGAATCACAACCAGCTCTGTTTACCCACCAATAAACGTGGGTGCGGGTGCGGCAGTCATCCAGTATCAATATGCTGGATATCAAGAGTGTTGCCCAGTAGACAGACGTCAAATAAGCCTGGTTATTGGGAGTGGCGATATACAAGATCGAATCACTTGGACCACCACCACGACCCTTCTGCTCGACGACCCTTTGCTCGCCGGTGTCATTCCGGGACTTGACCATGGAAGACGATGTTCGGCAGCGGATTATCAACTCTCTCTTCTCCAAGCGGGGACCGTCTGGCGTCGTCGAGGAGCAGTACATCTCTCACTGCAAAATATACGAGGATGCAAGCCCAAATCAAACAACCGGTATCGACGTTGCCGGTCGAAAGGCCCGCTACATTCTCCTCTCCCGTATGTTCCGACCTCTACTCGCTCTACCATCAGCCACTGACCGCACAGGGCAGTCCCTCGCGCTGGCCCAGCGAGGATTCATAAGTCAAAGGCAAATCCTAATGGCACGTTCTCAATCGGAAAGACGTGGAATCTGGAAGACCTCCGCTGCCTTGAAGTCCTCAGTGTATGTCTCTTCCTCGACCGTCGCGGCACCAGCGACACAATCGCTCATATACCACAGATTTCTGGCTTCAACATTACGTTCCAACGGATGTACAGATGGCAGACGGAGGATCCAGAGGAACAGGCGACCTTTCTGAAGGCCACTGTCCGCCTGTTTCGACGGGTTACTGGCGGTAAACAACTGCCACTAATTGGGTTTAGTGTTCCAGATGGCAACACGAGTGCGTGTTCTTATGTACTGACTTCCAGACGTGATAGAGTTGACACCTGGTTCTCTCACTGCCAGGCTCAACGGCTTCAAGGTCTTCGGGTCTTCAAGATGAGAACAACTGGAATAACAGACGTGATGGTTCTACAACTCCACCCATGCCTACTTCTAGCGGTAGTTCCCGAGGAACAAGACCTACTCAGTTGTCCATGACAGACTCCCCACCTCGCTCAGGTTCTCCTGGCTTATCTACACCAAGACAATCTTCAGGACTACGATCTACATCTCCCAAACAGCGACATGGGGTGCTGTTTACTAGTTCCGATCGTACCTCATTCGATACACCTCCAGGAAGCGCGGTGGGAAATGGGCGACCATCACTTGAGCTGCCGAGAGGAGGCAAGATGGGTATAACACCAACACCCTCAGCGTCTCCTCTCGCCCCAGCAGGTGGCGGAATGAGATCCACTTCACCGCTGAGTCGCTCTCAAACTCGAACCCCAGATTCCCGGCTACCTTCACCTAACGACGTTAATGGAATGGGCAGAGTATCTCCGAGACCCGCACAGCAACGACCTCAAGAGTTGGAACGACGATCCTTTGATCGGGAGCGTTCGTCCTTTGAGGAACGGCGTCCCAATGGCCCACCGGCAGGACCGAGGAAAAGAGGTGGTCCACGCTCAGAAGTGGCCCCTTCACCACCTCCCAATTGGGATGTGCCTCCAGAGTTCCCACGCAGGCCAATGGGACAAACAGCTCGGCTTGATCAAGGACCTCCGCCGCCCAATCCTGATTATCCCTCACGGCCAATTGGCACGGTGAACCCAATGACACGACCGAGAGGCCTCTCAGCAACCAAGCTAAGTAGCCCTCCACAGCCCCCGCCAATACCAGATACGGTCAACCTTGCACCAACACGAAGAAGGCGAGAAGGAGAGTCAGGATCTAATTCGAGAGAGCCTTCACGTACGCGCCAGGAACCCACACAACCACCACCAGAAATCATCGAACCACGGCGAACACCTGCAACGGTGACAACACCTCTTCCCATACCCAGTCCATCCATCAACGCTCCACCCGCATCCTTACAGAATCTCCGTCAGCAACCAGAAAGGGGGTTGATGCCGCGGAAGGATCCCAACGCACGAATATCGTTCTTCGACCCTGCCAACCAGCCCACAGCAGACCGCTTGCTCGCTACTAACACAAGGGCAGCTATAGAGGACGACAATACCGAGGGAACTATGGCGAACGTCGAGGAGATGTTGGAGGGGTATGAGTGGACTGCGGTTGGTGCTGGGTTGGGAGCGGTCGGAGGGAGAGGCGCCGCCGATCAGATTGAAGCAAGACTATTGAAGGAGTTGACCGCATTAGATGCGGTAGGTATTTTCGATATATTTTTGACTGGGCTAATGAAATTGCGGTTGTTTAGGCGAATATGTACTCGTTTGTTGAATCGGACGACCGAGTTGCAATCGTCCTTAAGTACATCGAGGAGGCGGTCAAGGAGTTGGATGAAATGGATGCTCTTGTCCAGTCGTACAAGATCCATCTCAATGTGAGCGAGGGTGCTTGCGAAATTGCTTTATGTTGACCCATTACTACAGTCCGTTGCGGAAGATATTTCGTATATTCAAGGGCAGAATAAGGGTCTTCAAGTTCAAACGCAGAATCAGAAGGCGTTGCTCAAGGAGCTGGAGAACCTTCTGGTACGTGGCGAGCGACCTCCGGAACTAGCGTCATGTCTCATGTCTAATACTAGCAAACCACTCATGTCGACAAAGAGACGCTCATTTCGCTTACAAGAGAGCCACTCGATAAGACTGCTGGTATCCGGCACCTCGAAGAAGCCGCGACAGAATTATACAAGGCCCTACTAGCCGGCCGAGACACTGGTAAGATGGTTTGACGCAACCCCTTGGTAAACGTTGACGTCAACCTAGACATGGCCGCCACGATGGAGCGTCTTGACGAGTATCGTACTCATAATACCCAGTTCTGCCAACGCCTGGTCGATTTCTTGCCGGTCATGATTACGTTCCAGAGCAAGAATATACTAGAAGATAAGGACAAGGGACAGGCGAGGGACAAGTTGGTCATCGCCTCACATAAACCATTGGAGACATACCTGCTCCGATATCAAGGTCTGATGCGATACCTGAAGGAAATGGACGAGCCACGATACGGCAAGCTATGTGCGGTCTGTGGCTATTTCTACTCGAAACGGAATATTCTTGCGCTTATTCTTCCAAAAAAAGGCATATTTCTCTGGAGCAAGTGACCTATACAAGGAGCAGATTAAGGTCGTTCTCATGGCTTACATTAACCTTGTTCGTAAAGCGTCGGACGAAGAAGGTGACTCGAATTTTGCTCCGCAAGCAGCCACCGTTTCACGTGGAGCGACAATCCGACGCGCTGGTACTATGGTCCGATCCCCATTGGACGGCCGAAAAGGTGACAAAGCCGCGGAGAAGGACGGGGAGCTACGTGGTTATGAGGTATGGCCAGTCAAAGTAATTGAGAAGCCAAGCTCACAACCAACCACATTCAGGCGTTTGGACGCATACTCGACCAAATAGCACCCTTGATTTACCGTGAAGAGAAGTTTATGGGCGCCTGGCTCCAGATCAGCGAAACAGGCGAGAGTTTTGCGGATTATATGAACCTCGACAGTTACTTCCGCCGTCAAGCCGCTCGATCAGCAGGCTTCTCACCCAACACTCTGAAGCTCATCCGCAGCGCCATGGACCTCGTATTTGGTTTCTTACCGGCGGAACTCAAGCAGTGGGTCGATGGGGCACTTAGTCGTGATGGTTTGTGAGTAGTCGTTCCCCTTTGAGACTTGGCCCGGATCTGATCGTCTTGCATACTCACTCAGACAAATGATTGGCATTATTGCGCATCTGGAACGATATATGTCGGATGCTGAAGAGCGAGGCAATATGTTCCTAGTCAAACAATTACAGAAGCTGCACCAGAAGATGGTACTCTCTCATGCGCGGCATACAGTAAGACTTTGTTGATACCATTGGTTGAGGACTTTCTGAGCATTGATGATGCAGGAGGACCAAATCAAGTCCATCGAATCATTCAAGTTGGCGTCCAAGAAACGCCGAGGGGTTGTCCACTTCATCAGGTACTTTCCGGTACGTACATACCCCTCACAGTAATGCCCTCTCCTTATGCTCATTCGTGGGCTAGACTTTCGTCGGTCGGGTGGAAAGTCAATTGGCAGGGGCCGACTCCTATGAGATCCGAAACCTCGTGGACTCCGCCTACGAGAGACTGGTCACGGTGATGTTCGAGACGCTGCAACAGATTGCCAAGCTCGAAGGAGACGGAGAAGATAAAGGCCAGTTCATGCAGCATGTTATCACCATCGGTAACACTCACCTTCCTGTTGCACGTGCAAGTCCTCATGGCTATTACAGAAAACATGCATTCTTTCATCACCGACATGGCTCAGCACACCATGGGTTCAGTCACTGTGTACACAAAACGAGCGGAGGCACTCTACGATGAAAACCTTAGCGCCTATGTGAAGCTGACCACTCGTAGATTCTTTGCTAAATTGGTTGTGAGTTTCTTAGATCTCGTTTAGTAACGCATTTACCAATTCATGGGTAGGACTTTCTCGAGGGAGCTGAAAAATTGCTTTCAACTTCAAGTCCATTAGAAGTCAGCAGGGATAGCAACCACAACAAGGCTGCTCTCAAGAAAGTCTTGAAGGATTTCTCCGTCAAAGACGTTCGACGATATGTTGATGCGATGTACAAGAGGGTGGAGAAGCACTTCGAAGAAGAAGGCAGTGGAGGCGCCGGAGGGAGCGCGTTACCAGGAACTGTCAGCGCCGAGGTGTGGAAGGCTTGTGAGGACGAATTGGTGAAGGTTACCGAACGGTTCCGGAACCTCGTGAGTAAGTGCTATGGAGGTGATGCCGGCATGGAATTCGGAGTCCCGGATGTTGAAGCCGCGTTCAAGAAACATCGCACCTAGTATTTTAATTTCCGGCGTATTGACCCTCCTTCTCTTTTGCATTCTGGGCTTTTAGCCTATGTCTTATCACCACTGTTTATTCTCTACTCGTTTGCTGTTGGCCCTGTATGTATGTCACCTCTAACTGGTGATAAGGCCTCGTTCAGCCATTCCGTGCAAATGCTAGCTGTTTCTTTGCTGTGCACTGAAGGCTTCATTAATGAAAAACCCCTGCACTGCTCTTCTTGACTCACGAATGCAGAAGGCGTGTGGTAAATCGGCATATCGGATGTTCTCTGCGGCAAGTTCCCTCCCAAGATGTCGCACGAGCTCATCTCCGTGTATCCCCACCCATCCATCTACGAAGCCATACAACCACTTGATCCTGCTCTTGAGCTCATCTAGTAGTTCCACGTCGAGAGCTTTGACGGTTTGCATTTCGTCGTGGGCCATTGTCAAAGCGGCAAAGACCGATGACGGAGATTTGACCAACCTCTGAATAACTTCGCGTTGGTGGGGCGGCCAGCGCCAGAAGAGGATAGGAAGGAGGAAGGGACAGGCTGGGGCCACGAATACGGACAAACTTGACACAAGCGAGGGGAGAGGTGGATTGAACAACCACTAACACCATGTCAGCATATCAGCAGAACCTATGAAGGTTTGACGTACAGACAACCTCATCCCGTTCGGAGTATTCTTAATGTTCGACACAGTCGGAAACAAGGCAAACATAGTGTGAACAGCATCCGAGCGGACTTTCATAACTTGCATGCAAATCCATGAACCTATACTATGGCCCATCAAGAAAATGGGGACAGTCCCAGGGAACTCCCCGCGAATTTGATCTAATGTAGCACATGTGGCCTCTACTTGATCTTTCAGGGTTAGAGCATCCTCAGGCGCCGCTACTCGTGGATCATGCCCAATGTGGGAGTGAGCGAGTATGGCCAAGGAAGAGTGTTTGACGTCGTGATGAATTTGCCCAAGGAAATCGACATAGAAATCGGAAAGACCAGGGTTTCCTAGTGTTTAGAATGTTAGTGAGTGAGATGTGATGTTAGGACAAGCAATAATTCGAACCTGGGACGAATATTAGGATCGCTGAATTGGTCCCATGTCGACTGGGCCACCAGAGGGCCCTGGCTTTTCCTTTGGCTTTCCCATGGTCTATCCACCCACTGAGGGGTAAAATTGCTTGTGATGTGTCTACCCCGTGGAGAAACGCTGGGTGCGAAGACATCCAGGGGTAGATTTTCACAATTCACGAAGATGGCTGAAAAGAAACCGTCTAAAGGGAGATAAATGGTCGTTAGAAAAGGCTAAAGAGTGAATTGACACAATTCAACCGGTAGCCCGAATGTGGTGTGCTGTTGACTTGGTTCGTTCGTCGCACCAACCTTTGTCTGACGCTCCGCCTCGCGGTACTATGATGGGCGTACCATAAATCGGAGATTCTAATGCCCAGTACAAAGTGAATTGAATCCATAGTCTATACGGGCTGAACACAGAGAGCAGACCAGTAGGATTCCTCTGATGTACCACGGGTCGCCGACGTCACGGATGAACACAACCCTTGCCTGAACACCTCGCTGCTGGTCGATTCGTCGGAAAGCCGAGCGGTACTGTGCCGCGAAGCCTGCCGTAGGGCGGACACCTGGGCAAGGGTCCATACAGTGTCCAACACCAGGCTTCTCACACTTTGTTCTTTTCCTGTATCTTCTGGCAACTTGGTGAAAGGTCCCATGACGAGCCCTCGCGTCGGGTGATTGATGGTAAAGTAAGGTGTTAGCCTCTGCATTAGTTGTACAAGTACCTGCGAGAAGTGTCATCCTTTGCTTCAACCTGTGCATTCAGTGTCCACGTACTGGACCGTCAAAGATAATAGATTTGCGTTGTAAGGCCCGAAGCAAGAACGAAAAGATTGCCTGAACCTATAGTGAGCTATTCAATCACCCAAGAGGAGCTATCTAATACCTGGGTGGTCGGTGGCTTACTTGCTCCGAGTTCCCAAGCCATTCTCGGGAGAGTTAACACCCAATCTGCAAAAAGTTTAACTCTTTTTGACGGGAGTTGATTTGGTACTATTGCATGAGGAGGCAGCTTCATGGCCAATCTAAAGTTCCCGGTGTATAATGTGTCCGTTTCGAGCTAAACGAGGAGAATGGGGCCGAGTAAGTTCATCACTAATTGCAATAAGAGGTCGAAGTTTCACGGACCAGTGCAAGATATGCAATGAACTCTAATAAAACTCTCTTGACAGCGGACGACGACCCGACTTTCTCCCATTGATCGAAGAGAGACATAAGGACTTTCATTGGAAACATCGTCTGATCACCTTGCAGCTTGAAAGTGCCCAAGTGTTGGTTAAGAAGGGCCCACACGGTTGGAAAAAGGGAACGACAGGACTGCGGCGTGAGCTGCTGGCCCATAGGCTTCAACGTGGATTTCAACTGAAAGGGATATAATTCAGAATTTAGCCCTGCTATAGCTCTTCATTGCATACCTGACCGGCAAGTGCCTTTGTGACCCAGTCGCTTATTCGAACGACTTGGAGAAGGAACGCGGCATCTGACATTATGCCACTGGACCGTAGGGTGGCAGAAGCTTGGCCAGACTCTGCTCTCGTTAGCGGCTGTTCATGCAGAATGAGTAGCGAAGCCAGTTCGCAATAAATGAGATTAAGCTCGTGCAAAATATCTTCCGTCTATCTTCTTATTTAGCCAGATGTGTACCAAACGGTGTGCATGGGTCATACCTGAGGGTCCCTTGTGAAGACCCCATCGCCGCCAAAAGGGAAGTAAGTGGAGAGATGGTTCAAGAAAGCTTTCAGGCCATTACAAGATGTACGGTCAATCTAAAGTGAAATGCAAGAGGTATTAGTATATCGGCATTCTTAAACATTCCTTTGCTCACCAAGCTGGATTGGCGTAGGATTGGCGAATACAGGGCTTTGGCAAGCCTGCTGACGACGTGCACGAGTTTGGTTTCAATGATGAGGGACTTTGAAGAAGACGAACTAGGAGCGAGTGCCACTGGCGCATTGTCAAGAAAGGTCGACATCAATATCGGTTGCAGCGATCGCGCCAAGGAGCTCATCGCTTCTGGACAGTCGCCCGTAGTACGCATGACGTCGAGGGAGCCAAGTAATCTCTCCGCGTCATCAAGGTCGAAAGCACCCCACGGCTGGCCCCCCTCGATGAGGCTGAAAAGGGGAGCGGAAGTTGAAGCATCAGCACAATCTTGCCATGATAGAAAGGGGCGCTGAGAGGAAAACAAAGGTTGAATTGTGCGAATGAAATTCTGGTACGCCGTCCCAGTCGCAAAAAAGGGGGCCAAGAACCAAGGGTCTTCCTGATCGCCCTCTGGGTGAGTTGTATTTGTGATAGACATTGAAAGTTCAAGGAAGGTATTGAGAGAATTGAGGATGAGTAGTTTGGAAGCAGCCGAGAGGTCCACTCCAGGTGGTGGCACTACATCTACTCGCCATCGTAAGACAAGGGCCTATGTAGAGACGAGGGGCAGACCTTGGTCGTCTTTATGTCTTCTTGGAACATTCAAGAGGCCCAGGTAGCCTTGCAGGATACGATCGCCATGGTCCGATGGACCACGAAGCACGACACATTCTGGCACGACTTGTAGTAGAATGTCCAGTAATTGCACCGCGTCAACACGTATCTCCGGGAATATGTGCGTTTGAGCGGATGTTGTATATAAGAGCAAAGAGGGTATATGAGGAACGAGGCTGGTCTGAGAGGAATAAAGGCTTCAGAACGAAAATTCATGAGAGCAATGACATACTTTTGGGATCTGAGGTAGCAGCCACTCCATAAACGAGAGTAGGGCCTTACGTACGGTGGTGTCCTAATGGTGGTCAAAAGACGCGTACTGATTACAAAGTGCAAATGAATACCTCGTCACCGATCAAGCGCGAGCAGCTTTGTATCACTAGAGCAATGGACGGTTCCAGTATACCTAGATGCTGCGAGAAGAGTTCTCGCAGTCCAACAAGCGTGTCTGTTGATGGTATTGAGAAGCCACGAGGACCGTCACGGTGAAGTGGACAAACCTCGTCGGATTCCAGGAGAATAATGTTTTAATAAGGACAGAAGCTCTTCTAGTGTTTGCTTTCGCCGCGTACTTGGGCCAGCCTGAGATTTATCGACGAGAATGCTTTGGCCGGGTAGTGCGATTGCTGCCAGGCATTGAGAACGAATATTTGTATAACTCCAGCACTCTTAGTCGTCTCACCTCGAGCCTTAAACGAGATATCCACGGCATTTTGGGCTGGCTTTTTTCCTTTTCCGAGCTTGAGCTTTGCTTTCTGGGACACTGTTAGTACCAAACAACTGTGACATGGTGACATAATCTTTTACTGTGAAATCTGCGGGCTTCTCCTTTTTCTTTTTGGTACTCTTGGGCATTTGGTTTGGTGGAAGTTGCTTCAAGTTTGACAGCTCGAACTTAGACTCTTGCAGTACTGATACTCCAGCCCGAAGGCATGAGAAAGGATTTACCAGAAGATATAGGCCACGATTGATGCTCTGTTCAGCTTTTGACCACCCCTCGTTGCACACCCGCGGAAGAAAGCACCAAAATTGATTTATCAGTGAAGTTTGGCGGGTCTCTCTGGGTCGTGGAGAGCATTTCATTTCAGCATTTCATTTTGCATAAGCCCCGAGTAAAAAAAACGGCATTCTTGGATGGCTCACCTCCACGGGCTAATGCCAGGCCCATGATTCGCCGGTCGATTTGTTTGGATGATGCGCAAGGCGCAAGTCATGGAGAGCCACTCTTCGGCTTCGCCACATGCATTTGAATTGATTATTCATCTGTGCTGCGTTGCGTCACCGCCCGCGTCACGACTATTTAAAGTTGGCCTTTCAATCTCTTGTCCCCTATCCACTGTCCCCTATCCACTGCATCCAACATGACCCAGGCAATGGAACGTATCTCTACCAAACTTCAAGATACTGCAAAGATCAAAAGCTTAGCCAACGATACCTGGGATTCCTCCGCGGTTGGTCGTCAAAACGTAATGACCACTGACCATGGCACTGCTATAGTCAACCCAGACACATGGTATGTCTCGAGGTTACATCGACGTCTTCGTTACTCCTTACCTCCTTTCAGGCTCAAAGTGAATGATGGCAACGGCGGACCTGGGCCCGCTCTTCTGGAAGATCAGATTGCCAGAGAAAAAATCATGCGCTTTGACCACGAGAGGATACCTGAGAGGGTGGTTCATGCCCGCGGTACGGGCGCCCATGGCTATTTCCGCCTCAAAACTCCAATTCCGGAATACACCTTTGCACCTGTGCTCAACGAGACTTCGCGCACAACGCCCATATTCATACGCTTCTCTACAGTGCAAGTAGGTGTCAAGTTATAGTCTCCAATGCGTGGTTCTGACGAGAACGTGCAGGGCCCACGCGGATCTGCCGACACCGTTCGGGACGTCCGGGGGTTCGCAGTTAAATTCTATACGGATGAGGGTAATTGGGACATAGGCTAGTCATACAAGGGATCGGGAATTTGGGTTACTAACCTTTTGATTAGTCGGAAACAACATTCCAGTATTTTTCATCCAAGATGCGATCAAGTTCCCCGATCTTATCCACGCTGTTAAACCCGAGCCACACAACGAGTGCCCTACAGGAGCTACAGCCCATCCTTCGGCTTACGACTTTATTTCCCTCCAGCCCGAGACTACACACATGTTGATGTGTCAGTCAAGTTTCATTCAACTTGAACTCCTTGTTTACCGTCTCGTAGGGGCTATGTCGGATCGTGCTATCCCCAAGTCCTTCCGCACGATGCAAGGAGTAGGGCCCCTCTTCAAAGGCAGCTCGCGGGTAACTCATACCTCTCGTAGTTCGGCGTCAATACCTATACTCTGATCAATAAATCTGGTAAACGCCATTTTGTCAAGTTCCATTTCACCCCAGAGTTAGGAGTGCATTCGCTTGTCTGGGATGAGGGTCAGTACAACACAATTTTAAGGAAGCCGTATTGACCTACTTCTAGCCCTGAAAATTAGCGGACAGGACCCCGATTTCCACCGAAAGGACTTGGAAGAAGCAATTATGAATGGTGCCTACCCGCGCTGGACGTTTGAAATCCAAGTCATCCCAGAAGGAGATGAGGACAAATTTGATTTTGAGTAGGTTCATTTTTCTCTGCTTCCAATAGGTTAATCTTATGGGCCCCGTAGTATTCTCGATGCCACCAAGCTTTGGCCTGAAGAATTAGTGCCCAAAATTGAAGTCGGGGAGATCGTACTCAACCGTGTGGTCGACGAGTTCTTCACAGAGGTCGAGCAGATCGCCTTCTGTACGGCGCATATCGTGCCTGGTGTTTCGTTCTCGGACGACCCTCTGCTCCAAGGCCGCAACTTTTCATATTTCGACACCCAAATAACTCGTTTGGGTCCAAACTTCCAAGAGCTTCCTATCAACCGCCCTCTCTGCCCCGTCATGAATTTCAACCGTGACGGTGCTATGCGACACCGCATTACCAGAGGCAAAGTCAACTATTGGCCAAATCGTTTTGACGTCGTCGGCCCTCAAAAATTCGATCACACTGAGGCCCTCGAGTACCCTCAGCCAGTCCATGGCGTCAAGCAGCGGTACCGGGGGTCCAAGTTCAACGAGCATTTCAATCAGCCCCAGCTATTCTACAACTCTCTTGCTCGTCACGAGCAGCAGCATATCATCAATGCCCTCTCTTTCGAACTGGACAAAGTGAATGAGATGGAAATAGTACAGCGCATGATAGAAAGATTGAACCACGTTGATTCGGAGTTGGCTAGACAAGTATCCATCAATGTCGGTGGCGACCTCCCGAAGGATTCACACCCTAACCACAAGAAAACATCCAAGTACCTCAGTCAAGAAGCCTATCAAGCCTCGACACCAACTATCAAGTAAGTACCAGTTTGACTCCAGCAGGTGCAATGCTTACCCAAGAGTAGGACTCGTAAGGTGGCGGTTCTCATCGCAGATGGTTTCGACCTTGCTCCTTATAATGCAATCAAAGGGGCACTTGATAGTGCTGGGGCGATAGTCGTGACCATTGGTTGCCGTAGAAGCAAAGTCATGCCAGCGAGCGGAAACTCTATCATCCCCGACCACTTCTTGGAAGGCTCTCGTTCCACGTTATTCGATGCTCTTCTCATTCCTCCTGGCGATCAGCACGTCAAGACTCTGCTTGGAAGTGGACGGGCAATTCATTATATACGTGAAGCGTCAGTATCGGCTTCACAAGTTACTCGTAGCTGCTCTAATAGTCACATAGATTCGGTCACTGCAAGCCCATCGCCGGCCTTGGCGAGGGGGCAGAGATCATTCGTGCTGCCCTTCCTCTCCCTGAACTCAAGTATGCCGAGGACCCTACTAGTGATGTAGTCGTCAACTCGTATGGCGTGGTCACGGCTCGCAAAGTGTCCCTCCTCGGCGAGGCGAAAGGCGTTCTCACATTCGGCAAAAGCGAGACTGGCTTCCTGGCCACCTTTGCACTGGAGATTTCTAAGCACCGCAACTGGGCGAGAGAGACCGATGGGCTTATCACTCGAATTGCATTCTAATCCACTCAATACGCCTTACCTTGAGATCTCGTGATATCAAGATGTACCATTATGAAATAGCAATATACACATGTATTTGACGCAATATACTGGCGTGTAGGATTAACTTGGTCCCGCTACACAACAGACCTCGATTGTGATTGAGGAAATGAGCATCTCTAAATCTCGAGCCGTCTGATAACTTCATCACCTTCTCAGGGCAATTTGTGTTCAATCCGCAGTGCGTCCTCACTTTTTGTCAGTAATTCTGGTCATCAATTTGTACTAAGATCAGTGGAGGATGACCCGCCTTTCCAACCGCCTTTCTCTTCTTATCTATTGCCACTCCGATCGTGCCCCGTAGATACTCCCAATATGATGTATGCCATGCTCTCCTTCAACACTGTCGGATTAATGTCACGGCCTCCAGCTCTCCGTCTCCGGAGATGGTCCACCATCGCAAATCGCAATTACCAGACACACCTGCCCTCGCGTACTAGGGCCATAAATATTTTCCCCGGAAAGTAGGAGCAAGATTGTAATAACTAGGAAGGAGTGGCAGAGTTCCGTTGATTTGAATGGCAACCTAGGCTCACGGCGCTGACCTCAAGATGTGTTCTGACGGACTTGAGTTGCCCGAATGTGTTCAGGGGAGGCCAATCGATTTACAATGGGCCCTACTAAGCGCCAAACTCGCAAAGGATTTGGGCGTGACTTCGCATCCGTCTCTGTATTTGATGGGAGGTGACGCCGTTGAAAGGGCAGATCCGTAAGCACAAATCATAGGATATCATCGATATATATTGATACTATCCACGTACGAGGGTTTTCACGCCTCAGTCACGAACGAAGATAGCAGCGGCACCCATACCTTGTGTAGGATGAGCCTTGATCTAGGTGGTTGAATGCAAATAAGAATGAACCACTCACCAAGGCCAATGCACATTGAAGTGACTAAAACTCTCCCACCTCTTCGTTCCAGCTCCGCTAAACCCGTGGCAATCTGTCTGACACCCGTAGCACCAAGCGGATGCCCCAAAGCGATGGCTCCGCCATTCACATTGACCTTGTTGATATCAAGGCCCAACGTGCGGACGCAATAAACATACATGCTCGCGAAAGCTTCGTTGATCTCAAAGAGGTCGACGTCGTCCTTTACGATGCCCGCTTGCTCAAGTACCATCGGAATCGCGATACTAGGGCCAATACCCATAATCCTGGGTGCGAGGCCCGCTACCGCGGTCGTGACGTGCTTTGCGAGGATCCTGAGACCCAGCTCCTCGGCCTTTCGGCGTGTCATGAGCAAGACTGCTGCGGCCCCATCAGTGATCTGGCTAGCGTTGCCGCCTGTCGTCCTTCCCTCACTCCATTGCGGGAAGGCACTTGTGAGCTTGCCCAGGGCTTCCTTGGTTGTTCCGTAGCGGATCCCATCGTCCTTTGTAAGAATGGTCTTGGTGCGTTTACCAGACTTTGGGTCCAATTGGTACGCCTCGGTGGGAACAATCTCGGTGAAGAAGCCAGACCGTTGGGCGTGTTCAGCACGCTGGAAGGACCTGAAATAAGGTTATTCATGCCATCGGCCACGTAGATGAAACTCACAAGGCAGCAAACTCGTCCATATCCTCCCTCGAAATCTTGAAATCACTCGCAACGTTCTCACTTGTCCACCCCATCGGCATGCTACAGTCCCTGCCCTCCTGGACACTCGTGATCTCCTCACTAAACGGTGGGCTACCCGCATCAGGATTGGCGGTCATACTCTCTACTCCGACGGCGAGTCCAATCTGAATTTGTCCTGACCGAATCTGAGTCGATATGGTGTTAACCGCCATAAGTCCGGAAGAACAGAACCGGTTGATGACTTGGAGTGGAGTTGAGGATGGGAACCCTGCAGCTATCGCCGCTGCACGGGCTTCGTAGGGCGCACGGGGGGCAAGGACCGCGCCTACGCAAATGTCTTGAATTAGGGAAGGTTCAATTTGGATATGTGCGAGGGTTGCCTGAAGGATATGTTAGATTGGCCTGAAGCTTTTTTTGGCTTACCTTGAACACGGAAGTGACAAGTTCGTCACTCCTGCACACGCGAATGTGACCAATGATCACTCAAATAGGAACTAGACACACATACCTAGTATCCTTGAATCCCCCCTTTCTTGCCTTAGTCAATGGGGTGCGAATGGCCATCGTAATGACCACATCGTCTGGCGACTTCTGGAACAGTGCACCACGTCCAGAGGCCGAATTTCCAGTAAGCTGTCCAGCGAGCTGTCTCAGGCGGTCCATGTTTACAAGCGGGTAGAGAGAGAAGGGGAGAGAACCAGGTGAGGCCGGCAAGCCGGGTGTGAGCTAGCCGGAAGACCCTCCAGAAAACCCGATTAGTGGGTTGCGAGGGTGCGTTCGTCCTCAAATGACAGGGCTAGTGCTTTCGTACAGTACTACTCAGGAAATCAAGCTATTCCAATACACAAATTCAGGGTCGCAAAGCATTTCACTGGGATTGTGGAGTTGGGGGCACGCAATCTTAAATACAAGTCAACCACAACTATCTATGAGAGGTTGTCAAGCTTCAACCACGAGATCTTTAGTAAGAGGTTGGGGGCTGTGGGACGGGGAACGGAGGTGGGTTAGGCTGGGGATCCAGGTCATATGGTTGGGCAGTCGCGCTGGCATTGCGCTGGCGAAGGTCAGGGGTCGGAGAGAACATTGATGAGGCTGTCGATCCAGGCGAAAAGGCCTGGGGTGGCGCGGGAGACGAGCTTCCGAGGATGTCAGGCGGGGGCGGTGCGGTTGCTTGCTGAGCTGGAGCTGGAGCTGGAGAGGCCGGGGGCTTAGCGGCTGGGTTAAGGAGCGTCGCTCCTGCTGTGAGCATTGCTGGTGCGTATTGCGCGAACAGGCTGGCGAACGAGGCAACAGAGTTAGTAGCAGGTTGTTGGGCGGCACCATTGGCCTGGGCGTGTTGCGAGGCAGCCTGCTGAGCAATGGAAAGACGGGCGAGGACGAATTGCAGGATCGACTGAAAGGCATTCGTCGCGAATGTGAAGAGGTTGCTGGTTGCAGCAGCAATCGAACCGTCGATCTGTTTCTCGTTCTTAAGCATGAATGGAACCACATATTGGTTGTAGAGTAGCGTCGAACCCTGTTCCGTGGGTCTCAGTCTCAATCATTTCGTCATATACAGCGTAAAGAGCTCGGAACTAACCTGGGTCGCCGGAGCAATGAGCCAGAGAACGAAAAGAGCCCTAAGCTCATAGTAAAAAGGCACCCTGGTAAATGGAAAGGTCATCTGAGATGGGGCGTTTATGTGGGTGTGGGAAGGCCGAGCGTACCAGTCGATGAGCCATCCTATGAGTATTTCTGTACCGAAGAGTATACCAGCAATAACCCAATATTCTGAGTATTTCTCGACCTGGTGCAACGTCTGCTGGTCGCTCTGATTGCTGTTCAAATGAGCCCGCGCTTGCCAAGTTCTGAAACTGGGGACCAGCAGGCCAAAGAACGCGCTGGGAAAAGTTGAGGCATGATATTCCGGCTGTTATAGTAGACGTACACAAAGATTCTAGAGGCGAGAGCAAGGAGTCCCATGGATGATCTGGCTTGAGTCGAGGTGGAAAGTGTTGTCTTTGTTATACAACCTCGCTCTCCAACCATCTCGAGTCGTTCCTTATCTGTTGCAAACCCTCGATAACGCACAGCAGCACCTTGACGACACATCCCCTTGCCATTCATCTACTCTGCACGCGCTCTTGTCGCTGAAAAGGTCTTGTCCCCGTAGTTGCACGCGTCGCTCTGCCTCCCAGCGCGTTCTATCCACGCTCTTTCCGTCCCAGATGCATCCTTCGCGTTTTCTTCCAAATTTCGTGCCACTCTGCTTCGGCCCCTCGCGTCACGTGCCCAATATCGAACCCCTAACCCGGGTGAAGTCTAACCCTAATGATATCCTTCGGCTCGTGCTTCCTTGTTTCCTTCATAGTCAGTCCTTTGCCACCGATGTTGGTGGGCTACTACACCAAAGATTTTATTTTCAACGCGTCCACTCCCGCCAATGGGGTCTTACAACCTCACCTACCCACACGTCACTTCTTATACTTCTGCTTTTGGCAGGATGGCCACTCCGGCACGTGTCCGCTCTCCGATACACATCGACCCGAGACGCGAATACGCACAGGTTCTTCGCCTTCGCGGCACCCCTGGCTCTGCTCTGGCAGCCAAGGTTGGTGAGTTGGTGCAAGGCATCATCGTCGTCTCCCCAGTCGGTCGGATGAAAGACACTAGAGAGGCACCCATGGGAACCCTTGGAGGGACCTCTGTGGGTAGCATGTTGGCCACGTACGAGACGCTTGGAACACTGCCCTTTTAGCTGGTAATACAGATCTTATTACTCTCCACCTGACGCACAAGAAACCTTCGTGTTTCTACCCTTGTTCGGCTGATGCAGGGCTGAAGCTGTTGAAGGAAGCCACGAACAGGAAGCCGAGTTCGCTTAGCTCCGTAGATGCGGATGTCTATAAATTTGCTCGTACCTTGCCTTAGTGTTTGGTGCATTCAGAGCGACGGCCTTGTTTTCACCATTTTGTTGCCGTGCTAACCTTCATACACTCTTTCGGAGTCGATGGAGGAAGGTGAAGATAATCAAGATGGTCGGCTCAGCGCGAGGGACAAGCAGCTTGGCCTTTTGGGTGAATTCGTCAAGGTGACGAACGGGATAGCCGCGTTTCGGAGGCATCGAGCGTCGCAACTTTTCTATGAAGAGGTGCACCTCCGGGGTTTCCTGGCAGGTAGATTTGTGCCGTGGCGAAAGATGTGAGGTTGCTGCTCGAGGAACAGCTAGGTGACACGCTCGGCCCTTGACAGGTACCGTTTGTACACGGAGGGTGGTTTTTGAGCAGTTCGGCGACATTAGCCTCGCGACCACGCTTCCGCATTATATCGAGCTTTTAGAAGTTTCTCCACAACTCCCAATCCAACCCTTTACGTACCCTGTCATCACAGATAGGTGCAACCACGGATATACGTCATTCTAGTTCCACGTCTTGTACCCCGATCTCGGCCTCATCGCTTCTCTCTTGCCACTCCCAGTCCACGGGCCGACGGCACAACACGGAGTATCTCGAGATCGAGCTAGGCATACCGCGGAGATCATCCGACCAACCACCTTCTATCTCGGCATCCTTACTCTCCATCTCCCAGTACCCAACCTGCCCCACGCTCCGCCAAACCGACGATCCACCTTCCTCTTGGTCATTCAAGCGCGGTCGTTCTATTCTTTCTGAGCCCCCCTGGCCCCTACGCCCGCTCTGAACAGGCTCATTTCGTACCCATGATCACGGCACCTTCGGGTAGCAGTCCGTCACATTGTGCTCACGCATGGCGCGGAGGTTCAGATTAAATTCTGCGGCTCCGTGTCGAGCGCAATGCGGCGTCGTACCGCTGTGATAGAGCTTTGTGCTCGATTCCTTGGGGCGGATTGGGCTTCGCTCTTGGTGTATCTGGCGTGCGGTGATGGGGCGCAATGGAGGTTTGTGAACCCGTGTGAAGATGGTTGAGAGATGGTGGGGAGGTTAGGTGTGCCAAGTGTGGTGGATGTGGAGGTGTGCTGGGGTTCAAGGGAGATGAGGTGCCGCGGTAGGGGTGCGTTGTCGATTTGGGAGCGGGTTTAGTTCCATCTTCGCTCTGTATCAGGACCCGTTCGGAATGGGTAGTGACGAGAGCGTTGGCGGTTAGGTGTAGTAGAAGGCTGGCTAGTACCCTCTCGTGTGGGAAATCCCCTTCTACGTTGGAAGTGGACGAGGGATCGGTGGTACAAGGCTTGTTGGGGCGACCGGTGTCGTTCGTGGTAGGGAGCTCATATGAGCTGGAGACTGTGTTGGGAGCTGTTGCCCTCGTTGGGTCGAGGGTAGAGCGTGACTTCCGCTTGATCCGGTCGTTTGGCGAGAGGTGCCCTAATTTTTTCCTCTCCTTCGGGAGTATTCGTTTCATTATCGCCAGAATCATCTCAGACAATACAAAAAGCTAAGTACTTTATCTATGCACTGGCGGCGAACCTTGATTGCTTGCGCAGATGATATAGACACAATAGGTGGAGGTACTTATTCCAGGGGTAAATAAATCGGGAAAAGCCTGGGAAGAAATCATCTCCACTGTAGTGACTTGCCTTCGTGCTCAAAATTGTGCATTTACCGAACGACACTGTATAAGTTCTCGACCCCAAGGGGACATACGCCTTACTCTTCCAGGTTCAACTCGGAGTACTTTCACATCTAAGAGCCATTAAATTACCATTAGATCAGGCACAGTATCGATTTATGTGAGAATTTTATGGAAGTGTTGGCGATGAACCAATGTTTCTCGTTTCGTCCCCAAGCCCGCAAGGGGTCTGAACCCGTCACGCCGAGGTTGGTAGAAAGTTGTATAGGTTCCCTTGCTATCTTAATGTGAACGCTCGATCAGGCCTAACGCGCCAGAGGAGCGAGAAACCTTCTACAATGCTCTAAATCTGGGCTCTGGTCGCCCCAATATTCCTGATTCAAAATAAGGGACTCGATCTGACTAACCATCGTGCATTCACGGGTGTCGGGCTTCCCGAAGGATCATAATGATACAGGGCTATAAGCCTCAATTCTCTACGTCTCGCTCCAACAGCAAGAGAGTGTGGGCAGTATCTGGTACAGAGGGTCAACTTCTTGCTGTACTTTATCAGTCGCTAGACATACCAGTAACAGTCTGCTCATATCCACGATACGTGATATCGAAGGCCTTCTTCGATTTTGAGTTGTCGGCTGTATAGTATTCGCCTGGTTCCAACCCGAGTCCAGTTCCTGGTTTACCTTCCGGGATGATTGCCTTCCTATCAGGGTAACACTGGCCGTATATTCATTAGAATTCTTGTTCGATCGCATGAATGGCGGAACGTGCCTTTCGCAGAATATCGGCGGTATCCTGATTCGAGTACGTCTCGTCAGCGACGACGAAATATCGCTCATATTTGGAGGTCCCAAGATCAACCTCAACTGCCTTTGCATGTACTTCACCAAGGTCACGGACATCGACCCAGAGATAGACCCGATTTGGAGTGATGCTCTCAATCTTGCCGCTGAGGAATTCCCATATGCCAACATTCGAAGTATTGAGATTTTTAAGGGATTGGCCATTGATGATGGGTCCAAATACCATAGGAGGGCAAAGGGTGACAACGCTGAAAGGAGGGTCGAACTCTTGCACAAACTCCTCGGCTACTTTCTCTGCGAGCTTTTTCGAGGCGCGATAAACATCTATTTTGGCAGCCGCAGGATCCATCGCCATTTGTCTGGTTATGGGGTTCCAATCTAACAGTAAGTTAAATAGAAGCGAGTGAAACCGAGTGGAAGAGATCACCCTTCTCGCTATAGACATATCCCGGGCGTATCCCCTTCGACGGGTCGTGGATTGAGGCAAAGCTGCTTGTAATGACCACCCTCTTCACCTGGGGTGCCCCATACTTAATAGCATGGAGAAGGTTCCTGGTGCCATTGATAGCAGGTAGGAGAAGGTCCTCTGGTTTCTCGAAGGTCAAGTAGAAAGGACTGGCGGTGTGGATGACAGCAGTGATGTCTTCTGCATCCTGAAAGACGTCTTTATACGCATCGGGGCTTGAAATGTCTAACCAAGTGGTCACCGAGTGGTGGTCAGTAGATGGTTCCTGTCTTCTGCTACCCCTCGTTTACCCACCTGGCACGACCACATAGTCTAAAAGGTGCTTGTACTGAAGATTAGTGGCAAGAATATTCTGCGCTTTCTCTTCCGATCGTACTGTAAACCTAACCTTCCATCTCTCAAGCAAACTACAGTCAGGGCGTTATTCTAGGATTGGAACTGGTCCGCTCACCCGCGATGAAGGCAGGAATTGAGACAGTGGGCTGCGATGAAGCCCGATGCTCCCGTTAGAAGAATTTTTCCCATTATCGAGACGAGT
>Ga0307515_10000895_pt1 | contig 68503 bp, 79 predicted proteins | sample 17_EM_MG_FD_194513 | JGI IMG/M metagenome (GOLD analysis project Ga0307515, IMG submission 194513) | Populus trichocarpa ectomycorrhiza microbial communities from riparian zone in the Pacific Northwest, United States - 17_EM | ecosystem: Host-associated > Plants > Roots > Unclassified | place... | reverse complement strand
ATTCAGAACATTTCATGTAAACATTACATTCTGATCAGAGTTGAACTCAAATACTTAATTGGGAGTGGATATTTGTGGATATTTGATGGGGTATGCCAAGCCATTGAAATGATTGAAGCTGTGAGTTGTCAGCCAATAAAAATCCTGCTTAGAGGTACGTACCACAAGTCAACCAATGAGAATGATTCGAGCCGACAAAGCATGTGTATATATATTAGAAAAATAGAAGCGAAGTGAAACCAATGGACTTGTAAAAGAGATATATAGCAGTGCAGCAAAGCCAGTAGACTTGTAAATGAGATATATGGCAGCAAAGCGAAGCCAATTGGCCTATAAAAAATAGCGATATGTAGAAGCGAAGCTATTTTTGAATTTGCATACCTTATTTTCACCTGTCCCATTCATGGGACAATGAATGGTGGTACCATACGTGGAGCCGCCCTGTTCATGGTACTGCCCGTCCATGGGTGGGCGGCTACCACGAATGGGTCACAACAGAGGGCGTAGATCCAGCGCTGTGGGGTAGATGACGGCACTTTGGGTAGTTATCGCTTTTTTTTTGATCCGTGTATCCAGCTCCTGCGGCTAGACTTCGAGATCCTAATTCTAATTGAGCTTGATATTCTGTGACGGGTGTGGTGGTGAGGATCAACGGGGCGGCGTTTTGTCGTCGGGAGGTGGTGTTGAGCGATAGTGTTGCAATATGGGTAGAATCGTGTGTGTGTACTGACTTAGATACAGAGAGAAGAGAGAAGGAGAAAGACGCGAGTTATATATGAGAAGTATGCCCCTTACTATCAGCCCCGCTAGCGGTCAGCTCTATATAAATATGTAATAGATAGAGGAGATCTGGGTGCGAGTGAAACCTGGTGAGTAATACGTTGTATGTAGATGAGGGTGGAGTATAAGATGGTGATATATACAACGACAGAGTACATAAAGACTGAAGGGATAGGACGGTAGGGGTGAGAGAGTGGAGAAATTGACAAGGCCGTAGGAGAAACGGTGCGAAGTGGAGTGCGAGGCCGGAGAGCTTCAAATGATGCAATGACTTGTGGCCGTCTATGTGCAACACTCCTTCCCCGCTTGCTATACTCCGTAATAATAAAAACAATTTGGTGCTTACGTCAGGTCGGGGCGGGTGCTAGTAACTTTAGTGTCCGCCTAGAGCTGACATGAGCAAGTATAATTAATACTAGTCAGTACAGGTCACCGTGGGAACACATGGGTAGACAACTTAGACGGAGGTGTGCACCATCGAGGAGTCTTGCCGTTCGCGCTGCGTAGGAGGACATCAGAACGCATGGCATAGAATAATATAGACGACGTGTAGATGTGGATGCAGAGCGCAGATGCACGGACGAGGGCAGAGGTGTGTAAAAGAAGTGGCGAAGGCGTGTGAGAAGGACTACTAGTAGAACAGGCGCCGACGAGTGCGGAGGCGTGGAAAAAGATTGTGTGCAATGGCGAGGGAGAGTATACAAGGCGTCGACAGTTGTTGAGGCGTGCACAATCGAGAGCGGTGGAAGAGAGCGATTTTCACATGGACGTTGACATTGTGATGTAGCGGTGTATGGTGGAGTGGACGGATACGGAGTCAAAAGGCTTCAGGGTACCGAGATGTGTCTCTGCAGGTATCTACACTTGCCTATTATGGGAAACTCTTTGCATTCGACGGTTGTCTTAAGTAGACTGGTTGCTTGGTACCTCCACAACCGACTGTGATCCCAATTTGCAGAGTTTAACTTAGACCACCTACCTTCCGTCAAACACAACATTCACACCTACTCCCACCCCCAAGAAACCACCTCCATCACTAAATATGTGTATGCATCTCCCTCCCACTCCCGCTTCCTTTTATTTGTAATTATCTGTACCTTTAAATACACAAAGGGCATAGGGAAATCGAGAGTCTCTATTTCAGTAGTGTACATCGACTGATATTATGATGCAAGTAGCACTGCAAACATTCCACACGAGATGAGACGAACTAGGTTCTGGCTCGATACATCCTGTGTTGCTGGTAAATTGGCCTCGAAATCTCAGAGTTTTTGAGTGATATAGCTCTAGGCTCAAATCATAGTTCAGGGGTATAGCAGAGTGGAGGGTATAGTGATGGTGGCAGTAGTAGTGGGTGTGTGGTGGTAGCGACAAGTACTCTAAAAAAAAGGGGCGATTGTCAGTACACCCCCAGAGTCTACCACCGACTAGGAGTTCAATATCCTATTATAGAGCAACGGGAAGGTAAAGAGAAACTTGGATTCTATCGAGCTTCTATTTATGATAGAACATGTTAACTAGATCAATGGAAGTCTGCCAATGATAGATTGCAGCACCCATATCATTGCCGTAATTCTATTGCCGGAGACCCAGGTTTCATCGGTCTTCTCACAGACGGACCCCCTTAGGCTCATACGAGTGACACCGGGCATTGGATAAATAAGCAGACAGATAGTTTGGAGACGGCGGGGAGTGGCGTTCTGGGAGTACATAGTGGCGGCGTTTCCGTATAGACAGTGTGAATAATATTCTTAGTGCGATTTCGGGATTGGCTGGGATCCGATGCCAGTTGGGTGTCCTTAAGCCAAAGTCGGTCGAATCAATATTGGCTGTCGAAATGTGACAGCTTGAGATAGTTTGCCAGGTTGACATGTTGAGTCGAGTGCAGCGCGGGTATTTCTCACGCCACTAAACGATCAACTTTCCTCGTCTACATCCACGACTGTATGAATGATATAGTTGTGGTACCCTTATCCTGACCTAAACAAATGTAGTGAATACATTCCACAATGTGTCGATTTTGGCAGTGAATAACCACTTCATGTTCATATGTCTCCTAATGTTCCAACCTACCCGTCATTACGTTATCTAATATTATACACAATAATTGCAGAGTGGGAACAAGAGGGCGTTGAGTTACTTTGTGACTCAATACGCACATTGAAATTAGGTTGACAGCGGGAATGTACTGTCGATCACTTTGGGAGCGGGATATAGGGCTTGGACAGCGGATCAGAGGCGGTTGTGTAACATATAGTGATAGTAGAATAAACGGGGTAAGCATGGCGCAGAGCGGGATAAGCGGGGCAGAAAGCAAGGTTTAGAACTTAATGGTAGGAATTTTAGGCGAGGAATAAAGCCTATACGCTCACAGCCCGTTTGCATTTTTCTGGTGTCTCTTGCATGAGGGCCGAGTCAATACTTAATCATGCCAAAGGTCAATAACTTGAGTCATTGTCAACGCTGCTTGATGTGTCTGTAATGAGTACTCATTGCCTTTGTCTTTATTAGCGACCGGTCTAGAGTACGAAACGGGTTTTATTGCACATTTACAAAACGTTCCTGAGCTGTCACACTCGTGCACGTTTGAATAACCGTCCGCTACAGCGACCACGGACCCCAACAACACCACCGAGCACCACAAACCGACATGACGACCGCTACTCATCGAATTCCCAGCATACTTATCACTTATAGAACCCCAAGTATCACTCACAACTCTTCTAGCATTTGGTCACAAAAAAGCGCTGTCATGGAGTGCTTCTCTCCCACTGGTAGTTCTTTATTTGTTCTAAGCCGCATATCATATTTACCGAGGACTAATTGAATCGTTTTGATCTCATAGCTTCGAGTCGAATGGTATCCCTTCGATGTAGAGCTGCATGGTTATTCTAGAGTTACATATGCAAAGGCGTCTCTGTTTTCGATAGAATGTACCGGTATTAGGAGATTCTTGAGACCTATACGATTTAGATGCATCCATTCTATTAGCGGAGTCAGCATATTGAGACTATTGCTACTAACTACCTTTTGTTCTTTATTAATAGTGTAGGAGATTGGAGTGATCTCTTGTCTAGATTGACTGGTGAGGATAAGCGAACGGGTGTCATCCGATGACACACCAAAAGTGGCGTATCTCCGAACGATCACCCGCACTATCGCTGTCACATTCACTCCTGGTTTTTGTTGCAGATAAGTGTTCCCATAAGTGGAAGTCCATTATTGAGTGAAAGTCGCACTTGAATACCGTTGTAGTATTTCCTTTATGAGCTCATCGTCAAAGTATGTATGCTGCTGCAAAGTCATACCTGATTATTGACTACTGTTGCGAAATGGGTCGATTCTCTCCCACTAATCGAATAGACAGTGGCACGGGCAATCTTATTTCTATAGATTGCACTACTACACTACTGCAGAAAGTTATAAACCTCAGCCGAGCATAGCACTACTGACATAGCACCAGAAATATCGCATCTTTACCACCGCGGATATCCATACGCTGTTGTAACAATCCATCTAGAGGGTAGTCTCAGCATGGATCTTACCAATCAGTTTTGGGTTAACAAATTTTCAATACATACGCCACGAAGGAGCTAAGGTAGGTGTAATTGTGCACTGCTCTGCGTCTCAGCTTGCTCCTTCAGTGGGTGGTGGGTAGAAATTGGATTTACTGAAGCTTCCCCTTATGTATATAATGTTCTTAAATCACAGCGAATATCAACAATTGCACCTGCAACCCCTCCGTAATTCGATTATTAAAAGAATAGATGCCCCCGCGGGAATGTATGACACTGTACCACCGGCAGCCCGGTAGCAGAACACTTTGCCCCAAGATCATATGTAAAAGGGAACACGGCATACTATAAGTTATAGTTGGGAGTTTATATAAGGAATAAAATCTAACTTGTTGGATCCGACTGCTACGAAATCTAGAGGTGATAGTGAGGGCGATAGTTATGGTGCGGTAAAGTGGTCATAAAATTTTTTTTACGTCGTGCATGAAATTTGCGGAATTGGGCAATTCATGCGCACCAACATACTAAATTTTCATTTCAACTTACTATACTGGGTCTCATTCCGGGGCGCAACCTGTGTTGTGCTATCGTATCCAGTGTGCTATACTATGGATTGTGGTTCTTTCGGTAACGTTACCATGGGCATGACGGTCTCTGGGTGCCAGCGCTCCTGCTTAGGCTATGTGTGGCACTGCGGACTTATGGGGGATTCATAACTAATACCAAGGCCGTGCTTGCCGCTTCCCAGAGTCCAGACACTAAGAAGCCTCCTGTATCTGCCACTCCCCATGTATCTACGGTAGCTTGGGAGGCCGAATTACCCCGGATTCGGTCCGCTAGGGTACTATTTAACGTTTAGTACGTTGCATTTCTTCCAAACCGTGATCTAAAACTTTAATTATTTCATGATCTACAACTCGTTAGAGTAGTCCACACTTATACCGAGGAAGACAGAGCCTATTCTTGCCTCCTTCACCACCACCACCACCATCGTTATCACCACCTCTGCCTCCAGATGAACTAGCCGGGGCATAAGGGGTTTTTAGAAAATACGGGCTTGAAAGGTCCAAGTTTTCAGTCTAGAAAGCAAGAGTTGATTTCACATCGTGGAGGTAGGGGGCGTTAAGATCATAGCCATTCGAGCCGCATGCTACGTATCTGCAGTGTTGAGCCGCACTCACGATTCGACACGTAACCCTAAACAAGTACATCCTACAAATGTATTAGGTAGTAACTGGCTAAGAAATACTTCTAGTGTCACAAGAGTTCAATTTACATTTAAATGAGTCGGAATGTACTTTGAATCAGCGCTAACAACATAAATTATCTCCCTATGCCTTCAAACACCACAACTCGCTTGCACATTACCCGAACATTGCTCAGTATCCTCCTCACACCTACTAGGCTTCTTCTCTCGAAGTTCACACACTACTCAGTTCTCAACGGACGAGGTCCGTAACGCCTCACGATTCATACGTATTGAAGCCAGATTAGCCATGGCAGCAATTGTAGAGGGATGATCTTCGCCCAACGTCATCCGAATTCGATTGGTCACTTGAACTTGTAATTCCTCCGCTTGCATCCACCGCCCCTGGCTGCTGTATATCGATGCGAGGTTGGCCATACTGGCCATGGTAGAGAGATGCTCTTCGCCGAGTACCCTCTTTCTCGTCTCCATGACCTGCACCTGCAGCTCCTCGGCCTCCTTCCACCGTTCCTGTTTCCAAAATGTTGATGCAAGGTTTGCCATGCTGGTCAGGGTAGTGGGATGCTCTTGACCAAGTACCCTCTTTGTCGTCTCTATGACTTTCACAAACAGCTCTTCGGCCTCCTCCCATCGCCCCTGGTTCCTGTATGTCGATGCGAGGTTATTCATGCTGGTCAACGTATCTGGATGCTCTTGGCCATATACACTCAAACTCATCTCCATGACCTGCACTTCCAGCTCTTCCGCCTCTTTCCATAGTCCGTGGCTGCTATATGTTGATGCGAGGTTGATCATGCTAGTCAACGTATCTGGATGCTCTTGACCGAGTACCCTCTTTGTCGTCTCTATGACTTGCACAAACAACTCTTCGGCCTCCTTCCATCGCCCCTGTTTTGAAAATATTGAAGCGAGATTGGCCATGCTTGTCAAGGTATCTGGATGCTCTTGGCCATGTATCCTCTTTGTTGTCTTCATGACTTGCACAAACAGCTCTTCGGCCTCCTTCCATTGCCCCTGTTTTGAAAATGTCGATGCGAGGTTGGCCATGCTGGTCAGGGTAGAAGGATGCTCTTCGCCGAGTACCCTCATTCTTGTCTTCATGACCTTTACATCTAGCTCCTTGGCCTCCTTCAATCGCCCCTGGTTTCTGTATGTCGATGCCCGGTTGGCCATGCTGGTCAAGGTATCTGGATGCTCTTGGCCAAGTACCCTCAAACTCGTCTCCATGACCTGCACCTCCAGCTCTTCGGCCTCCGTCCACCGCCCCTGGTTTCTGTATGTAGATGCAAGGTTGGCCATACTGATCAACGTATCTGGATGCTCTTGACCGAGTACCCTTAAACTCATCTCCAAGACCCGCACCTCCAGCTCTTCGGTCTCTTTCCATCTCCCCTGTTTCCAAAATGTCGATGCGAGGTTGGCCATGCTGATCATGGTAGAGGGGTGTTCTTGGCCGAGTACCCTCATTCTTGTCTCTATGACCTGCACATCCAGCTCTTCTGCTTCCTTCTATCGCCCCTGGCGCCGGTATGTCGATGCGAGGTTGGCCATGCAGGTCATGGTAGAGGGATGCTCTTGGCCAAGTACTCTCGAACTCATTTTGATGACTTGCACTTCCAGCTCTTCGGCCTCTTTCCATCGCCCTTGGCTGCTGTATGTCAATGCGAGGTTATTCATACTGGTCAAGGTATCAGGATGCTCTTGGCCGAGTGCCTTTTTGAACGTCTCTATGACCTTCACCTCTAGCTCTTCGGCCTCCTTCCATCGCCCCTGATTCCCGTATGTCGATGCCAAGCTCGCCATGCTGATCAAGGTATCTGGATGCTCTTGGCCGAGTACCCTCAAACTCATCTCCATTACCTGCATTTCTAACTCTTCTGCCTCCTTCCATCGCCCCTGGCTCCTGTATGTCGATGCGAGGTGGTTTTTGATTGATGGAACGTCTAAGCTTTCCGTACTTTCAGCAAGCTTTAGAACCTTTTCCTGCAATAGTTGTGCTTCCTTCCATTCCCCTAGTTTTGTGTGTGAGTTGGTAACGTTGATGATTGATTCAATGAAATATGGGGAACCGACTCCGGATTGTTTTTGTATTTGGTCCCTGATCCGCATTCGCAGCGATTTTGATTTTGCAAATTCTCCTAATTCATCTAGTAGATTTCCGAGGGTTGCGTATAAGTTCAATGATATGAAATGGAGCTCCCCAAACTCTTGGGCCATATCACCAACCTCTCTTTCGCACTCTCTCCGGGCTTCTTCCAGTTGGTTCAAACCCCATGTTCGATATTCATGCATAATGTTGACCTTCAAAAATTTTCCACCGAACTCAAACTTGCTCTTACTAGTCCAATTTGCATGCTGTACCGCTTCCTTCTCAACCTCCAAATCCTCAGATCGTTTGTTGCTTTTTTCTAGCCATATGCGAGATGCATTGTCATCTGACTTGATCCCGAATCCAATCTGGTAACAAAAGGCAACTTGGAATGCGATGTTGGCTGCAAAGGGTTGATTTTGATTCCCGAAATATTTATTTTCGAGGCACTCTCTGATTTGTATCCGCACACGATAGTCGACTTCCATGAGAGCAACAAGGATTTCGGCAATCTTGGTCAATAGTATCAGCCTGAGTTTTGACGAAATATTAAATTGATAGATACTTACTCGGAAATCTGCCGGGCTTGAAAGCTCACTCGTTGTCTCCAACGGTCCCGGATTAAAGCGTTGCAATTCAATTCTAAAATTCTTAGCGATTATGGTTTTAGCAAGATCTGGGGTGAAACTCACTGTTCTTGGCTAAGAAAACCTACTGATTTTCCCAGATCAGATGTCCGTTTTTCGGGGTTAAGCGGCAGAGTCACGCTGAAAAGTTCTTTTAGACGAATCCTATATTCGGGATTCAAGTCTGGCATTGATTCCATGAGCTGATTGGCAATATATTCCACTTTATCTTCATCTTTTAAACGTTCAAGCAATGTGGGACGACCATGACGAAGTGGTGCATCGAATGAAATTAACTCAGTCACTCCTTCTGCAGTGGTTTGCGGAATTTCTGCTAGGCGGTTCCCAAACAAAACCCAAAGACACAGCATACCAAACGAGTACACGTCTGTCTTTTTTGCTTCAAATGCTTTGAACTCCCCGGAATGATACTCGGGAGCATTCCACGGTCTGGACTTGGGCAGAAGAACTTTTCCAGCTTCAGCTGCAGCTAGAGTTGAATACCCGAAGTCGGTAACCTTTACGGTCGTCCCCGTAGCGTCCTTGAAAACTAGCACGTTTTGTGGCTTGATATCGCCATGAATAATGTCTATATCCATGTTAGACTCTAAAATGCAAAATCGTATGGAGTAACAGACTATAAGAATGCAACGCCATGATAGCACTTCCAATATCGGCACAAATTTTGAGTCGGTCCTTGATCAACATGTTCCTCCCTTCCTGCACGCTCATGAACTGTTGTAGATCCCATGCTGCTTTTTCAAAGACCAGGACAGGAACAGCTTTCTTCGTCCTAGGCTTTATTTCCCAGCAGATCCCCTCGAGGTCAACTATATTTGGGTGGGTTTGAATTGGGGGTTGGCTCAAGATCAGTACCTCTGACATCAGCGGTAAAAAGTCTCCGTCGGCATTTTCAGAGTCATGAAACCGCTTGAACGCAAGGGGCATCTCGTTAATGAATGTTGATTGGCATATCATTCCAGAACCTCCGATACCGAGATTGCTGAGAGCAGGCTGCCACGTAATGGGGAGGAATTCGACATTGCATTTTTGAACAATTGTCAGAAATTCAATCAGGCCATTCTGGAGGTCGTCATTGATTCGGTTTGTCGTGGCCGAGCAGCGGGTAAACAATCCATCGGAATATGATACCAGTTCGGAGTTGCGTGTCGAAAACATAATATATGTACTCGCGGTGGGAGCAACCAGATGTGTGAAAAAAGATTGCGATATGAGTGTTCCTAGACTCGTGTTCCTATTTATTCAGTCAATGCCACCACTTGGATCTTACAAAAACTGAACATGTCGAGGAAGGGTAATTGTACATACCGAACAACGGTTGGTGGTTAGTCTTGGTTAGCTGCTACTCGACCACTGTATGAAAGCAAGCTGCGGTTGGGGCTGCGCAACAAAAACAGCTTACCATAAACCTAAGCATGTAGCGTAGGCGTACATAAAACCACTGCCTCAATATTCAGCCTCATAAAGCAGCACAAAGCAGCTCGTGCCAACGACATCATCCTTGCAGCATATCTTCATGCACATGCATTAAAGCACTGCCTCATGCACATGTTTAAAGCACTGTACAACAGGCAGTGCAAAAGACTAGTGCAAACTATCTACTTGGAACCGGACCGGTAAACATATTACGTTACGGATGGGACATCCCTTGAAACTCTTCGCAGAACTTCCCATGCATTTCCTACCCCCTGTTTCTCAATCTACCTCATGGCAGTTTCAAGCCCAGTAGCCGCCTATGTTGTGTCACCGACGGTATTCGTTTTGTACCACTCAATTGGCCCTACTCAGCCCACAATTCAGGCGCGGACTCCAGCCATACCTCGCGGAAATCCCGGCCATCTGCCTTATCCTTCAGTGGCAGGGTAGTATCGGTCTCGACCAAGAACGCAATGCAACGTTGCAGCGCACAAGGGTAGTTGCGACGCCTAATTCATCACGCAGACTACAATCTAATAGTTATACACATGGTTGTCAGCTCGAAGCATTCTCATTAGTTGACTCGTAGTACGTACCTACATGCTGTGGCTGATATGTGGCTGGTGTGTGTGTGTGTATTCATATTGTATGCACTCTAAACAGAGTATGACAAAAAAATCCGTTTTTCCCCGATACTCCGCGGTGTGAACCCGACGTGTCCGCCTTGCCCTCCTCTCAGTCAAATGTACCATCCCTTTCTCCTTCCCCCCATTTTAAACTAATTGGCCCCCCTTTCCTAGAGTATAACCTGCACATCCCGTCATCTGACGACAGCCGCTTAAAAAATCCTTGCTCACTCACACTCAGTCCAGGGTCTCTTTGATGTTATCGCAGTTGAATACCCCAACCGCCAAAACAGAGTAAGGCAGGACATTTGGAGGTCCGGAAGTGAAACTCCCTAGGTCATACATGGCGCGCTGACCATCTTCGGGCTTGACTGGAACGGGGGTGCGGAAGGGTGATGTTATCGTAAGGCTGCTTCTTGTACTTCGTCCTAGTGGTGCCCGAGAAGTGGGTCTTGTCCATCGTAGTTGGTTCGAAGAGCTTGTATGGAGCGTGTATCTCAGCACTCACGTCGCGCGGGGTTTTTTAGGCAACCGCTTGATGGAACTTCACCGATACTGCGCTGATAGGTCCCGGACATCACGTACTGGTGAATCCACAGGCATGTCGTAGGCTTCGATAACTGGCGTAAAACCTCAAGTGGCGAGTTGCTGGGTAGACTACCGGTTGAAGTCGATGCTGAGTGGTAAAGAGAGCGTTAAAACAACGAGATACACTTGCAATAGCAAGCGGACACAGACAAAAGGTATGGAGTGAAGCCAAAGTAAAACCCTGCTCCCCCCCAAAAAGGGGGAAAGCTTGGCAAAACCAGGCGTTGAGTGTGGTTGTCGAAGGTGTGTGTGATATGTGGCTGGTTGTGGCAAATGCCTATAATCAAACTGAGCTTGAATTCAAATCCAAATCGCCAGTCCACAACTTTGTTTCTTATATTGTGTTCTATGCGCAGAATATGCATAACTATGCTATCTTTCACCTCCAAGTCTCAGATTTACGATATCCTCAATATTGAGTAAGCAGTTGTGGATAAACAGCATTGTCAGTACAGGCCCACCGTGGCTATTATCGATATCGTAAAACCGTGACCGGGAAGTGAAGTTGAGCAGCGCACTTAGGGGACACACTGAGGAAGTGCATTGGCATTATAGAGAGACCTTGAACAAGATTACTGTAATATGTCTATAATTATGTGTACTTGATTATATATATCACGCGATAATCAACTAACCTGAACTGAAGCTGCCAATAATGCGTTGTTGGATACTCCACAGTATGCTTTGAACAGCACTCATCGGCAAAAGTGCAAATCGACTATAGACTGCGCTATGCACACACGCACACACACGCAGCTCATAGCAAGTGTTCTAGTCCATTCACGGAGACGGTTCCTCCGCGGAGTACCTAGTCAGTTCACGGAGGCCCACCTTCCGTGAACGAACCGTCCATTCACGGAGTCCGTACCCCACCTCCGTAAACTGACTAGTTCCTTCACGGAGTCAATGAAAAATTATAAATAATCTATACATCATCGTGATCCCTACAATCAGATGCCTCTTGCACGTCCTGATGCAACTACAATTACACTGTGCTCCATGTCATCGTTTGAAAATGGCTCATCTTCCTCATTTCCCTCTTCGTTGCCCTCCTCCTCATTGCTCTCTTGTTGACACGAGAAGATGATGGAGAAGAAGAGAAGATTATGAATTGTCTGTCGATCCAAAGAGAGGGGAAGTATGCAATACTACTGGATAGTTAGCCGACCATTGGAGACAAAGTAATTCTCCACGAAGTGGAACAATCCAAGAAGGAAGCGGTAAGAAAAACTGAAGGCATAGTTCTGTGGACTGATCGATCAAGAAATGAAGATGAGTTGGTTGGGCGCGCAGTTGAATGGAACGAAGACAGATGGAAGAAGAGGAGGGTATGCGTTTGCAGACAAATGGAGGCATTTGGTGATGAAATGTATGCAATATCAGAAGTGTTGAATTTCATGGAACAGATGTACAGAGAGAAAGAAGTATTGGCTATAACAGTTTTCACTGACTTGCTGGTGGCACAAGAAAGAATACAATCGGACTAACCAGAATCAGGTCAGGTACTGGTGTTATGAACCCTGAGATCGGAACTCTCAGTTCTGCAAAGACAGATCCCAGTGGATTATCGATGGGTACCAGCCCTTACGGAATTTGAGTGAAATGAGCAGGAAGACCAATTAGCAACGAATGCTGCATATTAGCATCCAGTACAATATTCTGATACACAAAATCCCCATCAAAACATTGATGTTGTCTCTTTCACCCATGTTAGTCCCATGTGAACTGAGATGAAGTGTAATGTGAGTAATGAAGAAATTAAAAAGATTGAAGCTGAGTCGAAGCTCAGGTACCCTTATGATTTGGTAAAATGGGGAGGTGACTGTGTGGTGATGAATGTTCGGAAGACGATTACAGTATGATTTAACCGGTAAACATCCGATTATGGACTTATGCTGCAATACCTACGGCAAATCAGAAAAGAACAGATATTAAGTGCTGGTGGTGCAGGCATGCATATCAAACAAGAGACCACTTGTTCAAGTGGTGGAAGAGATGTTAGTGAGAACAAAAGAGGCTTTGGATCGCAGGGCAAAGGGGGGAAGAGAGATTCGAGGGTATTGAATAGGTAATGAAAACGCTGAAGATGTGTTTGCCTATGGCTCATGTTTTTGCAGAAGAAAAATGCTTGCAGGCATTGATGGATTTACTTTTCCACATGGATATCGGCAAAATTATCGGAGTAGTGGAGGAGGCGAAGAACTCAGATCCGAATGAGTCAAGTGATGGGGGGGGGTGTAAAAGTTTGATGTTGTTTTTTGGTAGTTTCTTTTGTTTTTGGAAGATGAGGACTGGTGACTTGGGTTTTATTTCTTTATGTTACGGAAGAAGCGGGGAGGAAGTGTGTACGGGTTATGCCATGGCCATTACGTGGCCGAATGCATTATGATTACAAACAAACAAACCTAATCAGTCAACGGAGGCCCACCTTCCTTGAACTGACTGGTTCACTCGCAGAGTCCATACCCCACCTCTGTGAACTGACTGGTTCGTTCACGAAGTCATTCAAAAATTATAGATACTCGGTGCATCATCGTGATCCCTACAATCAGCCGCGTCTTAGATGCCCTAGTGAAACTACAATTACATTGTGTTCCATGTCATCGTGTGAAACTGTCTCATCTTCCTCATTTCCCTCCTCCTCATTTCACTCCTCCTCATTTTCCTCCTTCTCATTGCCCTCTTCCTCTTCCTCTTCATCCCTAGTGACCTCTTCCTCCACGAGAACCTCCCATAGTCTGTATCCAGTTCTGTCAAATCGCTGGTTACATTGGCAATATCCTCCGCGGATATAGGATCAGTACGATCGCAAGCATCTCCTTGTGTATGTACTCGACGGTATTTTTCATTGTAACTTGGCTCGGGTGGAGCTGTTCTTGCATTTTGTTCGAGATTAAATGTATCAAATGGCGCTGTAGAAGCTCCAGTATTTGTGCACTGTGAACTACCATCTCGGCCATGGCAATGAAGTGTGCACTCGACTTTCGCTTTGAAAAGTTGCGCTGCGCTGAACCTACGCAGTTGCACTGATTGAATTCAGTTCACAGAGGTGGGATACAGACTCTGCAAACGAACCAGTCAGTTCACGGAAGGTGGGCCTCCGTGAACTGACTGGGTACTCCGTGGAGGAACCACCTCCGTGAATGGACTAGAACATCGTATGTAGCCGCCAAGAACTAGGCAGTTTGCGACTCAACAGGAGCGCTACACCATCCACCTGGACAGTTGGAATAGGATATATCACTACCTCCCAGTGTTCCCCAATCGTCCGGTCCAGAGCGGTCATAGACTATTTGTCTGGGTTTAATTAGGTCTGGATTGCGGACTAAAGCCCGGAGACCAGGTTGCAACGTTAACGAAAGTCTGATACTAGTGTTGGGGTTTAGTGGTGGTTTGTTTTTTTTTTTTGTTTTATTCATACTGTATTCACTCTAATTAGAGTATGACAGAGTCTAAAAACACCACCTCCGCCTCCGGGCGAGCCGGCTAGATGGCGGAGCTCCCACCTACTACCCATCGTCCCCTTGTTTAGTGGTGGTTGTGGTAATGATGGCATCACGTGAAGTGAGGGCATCAATTATTGCTCCCACCCTTGTTACATATACACCACATCCTATGTTGAAACTTTTCGCAAATTATTACCCAAAATGAGACGACTCTGGCTGAATCGTCGTCGCGGTTGTTGTTGTTTATTCATACTGTATGCACTCTAATTAGAGTATGACAGAGCCCCATATCCCCTCCGCCTCCGGGCAAGCCGGTTAAATGGCGGAGTTCCCCACCTGCTACCCTGTGTCCCCTTCACACCGGGGGGCTGGCACCGGGATTCGAACCCATAGCATTGTGACCGTATACCCCGCCTATACTTTCAGGAGCGATACCACTGCGCCACGGGACCAGCCCCAATCGTCGTCGAGGTTGCGTTACCACCCCACCAATTTTACCGTCTCGACTTCAGTGGCGATACCCCTAACAAATGCACGATTAGGCAACAGCCTCACCACACGAAAAAAATTGACAGAGTACTCTATTAGAGACCAAATCTACATGAGAATTCTTGCCCTTTACCGCATACCTAAATCAGCGAGAATTCTCGACAGTGAATTTTGGGTTTGCAATGTATGCGACAAAAAATTTGCACGGTGAACCCCGTTTGGAACAAACAGGTGTTCGCTTCGTCTTCACATGTGTACCACTGTTGCCCTTGCCAAAGAAACCGAAAGAAGTACAAGAACCCTCCCCCGTATTCTGCAATAACCACACCCACGTTGACCCTTCCCAGAAACGTATCCCTCGTAGAAACTTTAATACCTAATCTCCACTGCATGCACTCTCTACTGCCAAAAATATCCATCATGTTTCCTCAACCACATTCAGCCACGCAGCCTTCCGAGCCTGCTTTGCAGACAACCGACCCGGATCTTTCTCCATCAAACATTTAATGAATTCCACTCCAGATTCACTGATGCGCTTCGTCGCTAGATGCTGTTCGGGAAACCCTGTGGGTCCATACGCATAATTCCAAAGTTCTGGGTTCGTAAATGGTGTGCGGCCGGTTAGAATCTTATGCACAACACATCCGAGAGACCAGATGTCAACGGTATTTGTGTATTCAGAGTTTCCATGGATAGAGATTTCGGGTGCCGTATATTCCATAGCCCCGCAGGATGTTCGAAGTGCTGTATTATCATTCTGCACACGTTTCGAAACTCCGAAGTCGCCAATCTTGACTACGAGAGGAGAGAGTGATGCCACGAATACGTTCTATATAGGTGTCGGCGATACTTCGGTTAGAACGACCGGTGAATAGTTTCTCCCATGTAAAGCTCTGGAAACCAACCTCCCGTCGCAAGTCACGATGCGTGATCCCAACATTGTGCATAATGATCAACCCCTCAAGCAGTTGGATAGTGATGAGCTGAGCGTTGGCTTCCTTCCATGGCTCCTTAAGGCGTTTTCCGAGATCCCCGTGCTGAACGTACTCCATCGCAATTGAGATACTGTGCTCATCCTCGAATGATTCCAAAAATTGGACGAAGTACTGTGGGTACTATAATGGATGATGATTAGTGGAATGAAAAAGTTTCGACGACAGGGAAAATACTTCACTCAGAGCAGTAAAATTCATTACCTCCCGTTCCCGCATGTTAGGAGAGAGGCGTGGATCGTGTTTCGATATAACCTTCACCGCTCTCACCGTGTTGTTCGCTACGTGTGTCTCACGCCACACAGCTCCAAATGCTTCTCGCCCAAGTTCCTTCTGGTCCCGCTCCCACTTCGTTCAGGAGCGTAGTAAGTCTCTACGGTCTGCACACTCGACGTCTCAGGCATCTACTTACTGTCTAGATGTCACCAGACACGAACGTCAGCCCGCATGCTCTGACACTCTGCACTCTCTTGGCCATCCACTCACTCTCTAGAAGTTACCCAACACCAATGTCAGTCCGCATGCATTTCTGCACTCGACATCTCGAGCATCCACTTACCTCCTAGAAGTCACCAGACACGAATATCAGTCTATATGCTCTGAACTCAGCATCTTAGAAATCCACTTACTATCTAGAAATCGCCAAGCACAGACGTCAGCCTGCATGCTCTGCAGCTCTACGCTGCACATTTCGGGCATCCACTTACCTCCTAGAAGTGGCCCGCACGAGAGCATCAGCCCGCATGCTGCTCTGCATTCAACATCTCAGGCATCTACTTACATTCTAGAAGTCGCCCGACACAAATGTCAATCCGCATGTTCTGCAGCTCAGCACACAACATCTTGGGGATCCACTTACGTCCTAGAAGTCGCAAGATACGAACATCAGTCCGTATGCTCTGCTGCTCTACGCTCCACATTTCGGGCATCTACTTACGTCCTAGAAGTCGCCAGGTACAAACGTCAGTCCGCATGCTCTGCCGATTTGAACTTGACATCTCGGGCATCCGCTTACCACCTAGACGTTGCCAGGTACGAGCATCAGTCCCTATGTTCTGCAATAGACATTTCGGGCATCCACTTACCTCCTAGAAGTCGTCAGAAACAAAAACATCAGTCTGCATGCAGCTCTGCACTCGACATATCGAGCATCCACTTACCTCCTAGGAGTTGCCAGATATCAGCGCGTCAGTCCTCATGCAGCTCTGCACTCGACATCTCCGGCATCCCCTTACCTCCTAGAAGCCGCCAGGAACAAACGTCAATCCGCATGCTCTGCACTCGACATCTCGGACATCCACTTACCGACTTGAAGTTAACAGACAAGAGCGCGTCAGTTCCAATGTAGCTCTGCACTCGACATCTCCGGCATCTACTTACTTCCTAGAAGCCGCCAGGTACAAACGTCAATCCGCATGCTCTGCACTCGACATCTCGGACATCCACTTACCGACTAGAAGTCAACCGACAAGAGCGTGTCAGTCCCAATGTAGCTCTGCACTCGACATCTCCGGCATCCACTTCCCGACTAGAAGTCACCAGACAAGAAATCATCAGTCCGCATGAAGCTCTGCAATAGACATCTCGGGCATCTACTTACCACCTAGAAGTTGCCAGACATGAAAACATCAGTCCGCATAAAGCTCTGCAATCGACATCTCGGGCTCTACTTACCACCTAGAAGTCGCGGGACACAAACATCAGTCCGCATGCTCTGCATCTCTGCACTCGACATCTCGGGCATCCACTTACGTCCTAGAAGTCGCCAGGCACGAGCGCGTCAGTCCTCGTGCTCTGCAGCTCTGCACTTAACTTCTCTAGCATCCACTTACTATCTAGAAGTCGCCAGGCACGAGCGCGTCAGTCCACATGCTCTGCACTCGACATCTCGGGCATCTACTTACCACCTAGAAGTCGCCAAACACGAACGTCAGTCCGCATGCTCTGCTGCTCTGCACTCGACATCTCAGGGATCCACTCACCACCTAGAAGTCGCCAGACATGAACGTCAGTCCGCATGCTCGCAGCTCTGCACTGGACATCTCGTGGATCCACTCACTATCTAGAAGTCGCCAGGCACGAGCGCGTCAGTCCACATGCTCTGCACTCGACATGTCAGGCATCCACTTACCGACTATAAGTCGCCAGCCCCGAAACTGGTTAGCTATCACATTCAAGTTTGGATCTGAGGCATCGGCAAACCATGATCAATTATATCTTGTTCTAGTCCAGTCACGGAGGATGTCCCTCCGCGGAGAGACCGGTCCATTCACGGAGTCCCACCCTCCGTGACTGGACTGGTTCTTTCGCGGAGTGCACCCCTGCACCCCACCTCCGTGACTGGACTGGTTCATTCGTGGAGCATTATTACAAAGTGCTAATTACACTCAACGTCGTAGTGCAACTACAATTACAGTGTGCTCCATATCCTGACTTGAAACCGGCTCTTCTTCCTCGTTGCCCTCTTCCTCTATATTGTCCTCTTCATCCACCACCTCCTCCACCTCCGCCTCCTCGTCTATATCCTGGTACTCCTCGAGACCCTCTCCTTCCTCAATATCCAGTTGTGTCAAATCACTTTCATCGTTTTCCTCTGCGCTCTTTTCGACATTATCAACAGAACATCGCAAAACTGTAAAAGATGCGTTAGGATGCTTTCCGGCTTTCACCGGCACGAAAGCAAATCTAGAGATTGTCAGATGGTAGCCAACTGTGAAAGTATGGCAAACTTCCAGGCTTTCCGCCAGATTTTGCTGCGTATTTCCTTTCGCTTAGATATACTTTCATGATTTCTTGCAGATGAGGCTGCAGCAGTACACTCAAGGTTATCGGGCACGGTAAACCCCACGTTCGGCTGCCTGCAAAGCAGTCAAAAGCTCTGGCCCGCATCCGAATCTTAAGCTTTGGCCAGCGGTGTAGCTCAGGCCAGCATTGTAGCTCTAGCAACAGTCGAAAGCTCTGGCCAGCAGCCGAGCCGCCTAGCATGCGGACTTAACTCAACATGTGAGCGCAACTTAGAGTCCTTGTCCAGTGGTACTACTGACTATCATAGGGCCAATAGTGTCACCACCATGTTCATGAAGATCTAGTAGACTGTTGATTATCACCATACACACCGTGCCAATTACCATGGAAATAGAGCTGCGGATTCGGCTTGCAAATCTAATTTGGAGATCTGCTCTCCCCATGAGTCCAAGTATCGCCATTAACCGAGTACCATCGATTGGAATCCTCAATACCATGGCTGTTAGGCATCGTGAGATTCCTAGACTGAGACTACAAGTGTGAGTGCCAGAGTTGGTCGCGGAGTTGGTCACGGAGTTGGTCACGGGACTACACTTCATCTAAAAGTCTATCGACATCTTGATTTCTGAATAAGAACTGTACATCCACTAAGTTACTTGTGCTTGATTCTCGAGAACACTCTTCATCTGCTGCGTAACCTTATACTTCAACTATCCTCTTCGGGTCGAAGATGCCTTTCATTTGTGGGAATGCTCTCGATACTCGCAAAGAGTGGTGAAGGTCGCTGCCGGAGAGTGCAAAAGACAAGCTGCATCCTTGCAAAGGACCACTGCAAAAGACCGCATCTCTGCAAAAAATCGGCTGCGTCTCTTCGATAAACCAGCGGAATCTAGTGCGAAAGAGGTTCTACAGCAAAAGAGTCACTGCAGCGAAAGGGCCACCGCAGCGAAGGGCCACCGCAGCGAAAGATACAAAAACAAGTGAAAATCTCCCCGCCGGAAAGGGCGCGAAAGAGCATTCATCGAGTGTACACTCCGTGAATGGACCGGTCTCTCCGCGGAGGGACATCCTCCGTGACTGGACTAGAACATATCTTAGTTCCCACTACAACAGGGTAGTAGACAAAAGTATTTGATCGACTGCAATATTCCCGGTATTTGGTCTCGCGAAATAGAGAGGAAAGTGTTCGGTCAACTGCTTATGATAAGTATTAGCTGCTCTCGTACCCAAGGTGTTCGTCGTTCGCAAGCTACTCAAATTAACTTTTAGACGGACAAGCAAATGATTGGTTTACCCCGCACGGAATTGTGTTCATGTGGCACAGAGTCATTCGCTAGCGTTTGTGCGTTTCTGAGTTGTCAGCTCTGGTATTGTCGCAACACCAGAGCCGCAGCCCATCAAGGTATCCAGTATGCCTCTCAAGTTACATAAAAATCTCCCAATAATACTTCGCCGCAAATAAGTTTGCAGGAATAACTTCAAATATTTTGCCGCCTTAAAAACCAAAATCTCCAAGATACTCTATATCCTAACTAGAAGGTACTGTGACTGTGCCTGCCGCCTCCAAGCAGTGCGACTCACTTCAAGCACCACATTTGCATCGGCAAAAGTGCAAATCGACTACAGGCTGCGCTACGCGCACACGCGCACACACGCAGCTCATATCAAGCTTCCCGTGGACCCCTGCGCAACGCGCAGTTTATAGTCATTTATAGTCGATTCATAGAGATGTGCGCATAAGCCTAAGGAACTGTTACTTTAGATGCTTCTTTTACTTGTTAATTAACTGATCTCTCGAAGCCAGAAAGCCTGTATATATACAGACTTGACTCCCATATTCACAGCCATATTCGTCTTCATATCTCTTATCCGTTTGCATATCCCTTTGCACTGATATGAGCCGCTCTGCACTGATATGTGCCGCTCTCATGAGGCATATCTTCATACACCAACTGCATATCAAACGGATCTGAGCTGTGAGGCTCACGACGCAGGTACACATGCAACACTTCCCCCTCTTGCTGCGTTCTGTAGCCAGTCCATAACTCTGTGAGCCCATACAAAGTCCAAACAAAGTCCAAACAAAGTCCATGTGAATCGTCTTCCGGTGCCTCAATAAAACCCTCCTCCTAATTGGCTGCGGTAGGTAGGGAAAGAGTGCAATCCGTAGTCATCACATAGAAAGAAAGAAAATCCTAGTCCATCCTAAAATGATCAATACCATAGCATTCCAAATCCAGTCCTCCAGATCTACCACAAACTCATTCCCTTCATGAACTACCTATGCTTCCCTCTCGGTAGTACGTTTGTGAAGATGTTTGCAACGTTTTCTTGCGTAGATACTCAGGAGTCCTTGACTATGACATGCTTGTGCAGGTCTCAACTGTTGTGATAGAAAACATCTATATGTTTCTTTCGTACCTTCATTGTCCCATTGATATTGGCAGCAAGTGCACCCTCCTTGTAGATGAGTACCTGGAGAAGTTTGTTGTTCTCATCGTCGTCGTCCTTTCGATAATAGACATCTTTGCTAAGTTGCAGCCGCCATCTTCTTTCTCCTGAGGCTTCTGAGCATGCGATACATTCGGCTTCTACACTCGATGTTGCAACTATGTCATGCTTGTGGAACTGCCAAGATATGGTACTATTTGAGATGAGTATATGGTCTCCCTGAGATATTCAATCTGCACTGCCGCTGGCCCACTTGGAGTGTGTATAGCCAACATCATTACTTTGACCAGTACTACTGGAGTTGTAGTGAAGGAGGTAGTACTTCGTGGCATTGAGATATTGAAGTACCCATTGCACTGCTGGAATGTGCTTCGCAGAAGGCATCGAATTGTATAGAGGAAGTGCTGTTGCTGTGAATGAGACATCCGGACTTGTGGACAGTGCGATGTACATATGAGATTCAAAGATATTTTGGTAGAGTTTGGGGTCAACTTCTCCATCTTCCTCGGCTACTGTAAAATTTAACCCAACTTTGTCATGGAGTGGAGTTGCAGCAAGGTATGCTGCTTCATATGGGATCATTTAATAATGGTATCAAGGAACAATCTTTAACCAAAGTTGATTGAGCTTTCTGCTTTGTAGTAGATCTGAATGCCAAGGAACTGACAAGTAGTCCTGATATGGGCGCTCTTGTAGGTTGCACCTAGAGCCATCTTGACCTCCTTTGCCTCTTGTACTGCACTAAGTATCTAAAACAGTGGTATATTGTCAATGTAGGGAAGTAGGAGCATTTTGATGTTATTCGGTATGTAGGGATTAGAGTCAGCTCTCAATGGGATGATGCCTAGATACTGAAGAAATAAATTGAAAAACTGCCACCATTAATGTGGTACTTGTTTAATGACAGAATCTATTTTTCATAGTGAAACAACAGATATTCAGGTATTGTCTGGCCATCTGTCATGTAGCTTGAAGAATAGTATATCATCATTAACTTCAGGATTGAGACAGGCCTTGACAATGTCAAGATTGTTAAATCTTCTATATTTAAGAGTATTGAGGATTACTAGAAATCGAATGGTAGTAAGTATGATCAAGGGCATTAATGTCTCACCATTGACCTTTCACTTATGTTCTGTGATTACAAGACTTGCATTGTATCATGTTGAGCAATTAGAGCATCTTTCAGTTATCGATACCCATTTCAAATGGAGTGGCTTATCACCCAATTATAGTGTTAGCAACGGTTCCGGACCGTCACTTCGGGTCCAGGTATGGGTCGGAACCGAACCATTGACAAATTGGCAGTCAGGGTAATCAATACACCCGAACCATTAATTCGGGTACGGTTCGATGGAAATCTCACAACCCGTCTGGATTGGATGGCATGTCAGCTGGTTGTCCAGCGGATCCGTCTGTAGATTCTTATAATGCTCTCGTTTTTGCTGTTTCATAAGTGTATCGTATCAAAATCGCTCAATCAATATCGAGTAATCACGTTATGCATGTTTTGCAGCTTGCATAGTGTTAGCAACGGGTTCGGACTGCAAAAACGGTTCGGTTCGGTTCCAGACGCGTCCAAAAACCCGACCCGCTGTTTCTTGGCGGGGTTGTAACCCGGACCGGACATAAAACCGCGGGTTTTTGGCCTGGTTGGAACCGGACCGCGGTTCGATCTTGCGGTTCCTACAATTTTGGCTGCAATTAAGTTTTCGAGTTCTTATCGTATCACGTCATGGTAGATATGTAAAATATGCAGTTTTAGGAGCTCTTTCACGCCCTGGTCTCCAATTTACAATCCGGTCAATATTCGTTGGGTTGCTATGAAATAACACTCAAAATTCGCTTGTTTCGACACGGTAGTTTCCATGGGAAATAACGACTTGTTACTCTTGCTGCTGAGAATGGGCGCCAATCCCAACCACACTGATCTCTCAACTCAAATCTCCCACAACGAAGTTGCTATTCATTTAGAACTACCCCTGCAGCAATCGGTAATCTTGGACAATATCGAAACAGCCCAAATATTACTCGAATATGGAGCAAATCCCAATTCATCAACGGCTTGGAAACGGATTCCTGCTCCTCTGAGAATGAATCACCAGTCTGTCTTAATCGGACGACCGAATGAGTTGTTTGACTTCACCTTTCATCAGAACACCTTTCGTCTGGAGCCTGACACTGAACTTTGCAGCCACAGTACTGTGGAGGTCATCTATTCCCATAACCCATGTATCCGACCTAGAACTCCGCTTCAACTAGCCGTGATACATTCCGTGGACCACATTGTTTAACTCATTTAGAACACGGTGCTGATCCCACAATTGGAGGTGCCGTGGTATATGTAGACGAATGTGATGAGTACATATCCACAGATTCGCTACTTTACTCAGCGAAGAAGCCGTTCGAGCTCGCAAAGGAGAGAGGCAGGGACAACTTGGTGGAACTCTTACAGAGTGCGAAACATGAGATTATCATCCGAAAGCACGGGACACGAAAAACATGGGTTTGCGGGGAGTCCAGACAGCCAGAAAACAAAGCGGCGGTGACTCGGTCCTTAGGCAATAGAGAGCTAGCGATATTGAGTCAGCTCGATCAAATTATGGTAAGCAGCGCCGAATTGATCGATCCTAAGAGCGTAAGAGGTATGGATGTTATTCAGAAAATTGAAGTTGAACTTCCTTGAGGTGTTCCCTACTCTCGTTGATTTGCTTTTCTCCCCTTCGGACTAGCAGAATTAGCTTGTGAGCTAGGAAATCATCTGGGATCAAGAGCAGATTTCGTCAGTGTTCCCAACCGATCAGATCAACCGCTAGTACAGTCAGTTCTAGCCGGGCTGTGGGAAAGCCGCCCTTGGCGTAGACCAACTCGCTAGCTGCCATATCTGACCGGACTGACCGGTTAATAACACTGGTGTCGTTCAAATGAGATGGGGGATTTTTGAGTGGGGTTTAGAACTGTGTTCCAGCTGGGCTAGGGTTTTCAAATGTGTTCTTGCATTCCGATTGGCTAAATGATCGTTCGAGAGTGATCTCACATGACGTGTTCGCATGTGCATGTGTGATCGTACAAAGCATGCATGTGCTGCCAGGTTCTAAGCTACCGATTGCGATCATGTGATAATAATGACTATAGAGCACATACGTGGGGGATAGTCTAACTGCCTAAATTCCTGGGAATCACATGGTTCGGCTCATGGAACTACGCTGGATGCTATATATGGTGGTGGATACTATGCTCCACGCTCCCAGGTGCACATGATTACACACTCCCAACCGCATTCGACTCCATGTCCCCAACCGCACTCGACTCAGCGTCCAACCGCACTCGATCCCATACTCCCACGTACGCTCGACTCCCAGCTCCCAATTACACTCAAATCTCAGCTCCCAGGGGCACTTGACTCCCAGCTGCGCTCGTCTTCGCGTCCCAAGAAGTGTCCCCGCTCCATAAACAAAGAATTGGCCGCCACTCGAAAACGGCTCTGCGGATTTACGATCTGAGAGCGCGACCAGTTAGAGTCCATCAAGCAGATTATTTGATGCTAAAAAAGAGGCATGAGGCGGTGGTCAGGCTGCTCATTGATACGGGCGCCGACGTCTCGGCCGCCACTGTCGTCGGTAATAGCAAGGCAGGTACTGTAGCTATACCGCCACCCCTCCCACCACCAGCTGTTCCACACTCTCGATAAACGCTAACTTTCAGCTCTAGATTTTGTCGCCTGTCGCCACCAAATTGGTCATCAAGTTGTTGGAAATATCGGGATTATTGTATTTCCTCCTATATTCTGTTTCAGGTTATTTATGTTTCAACTATTTTTTAGTAGCTATACCAGTGTGCGCTGATACTTCGCAGTTTGCATAACCATTTTAAAGAAGTCTCCGCTTTTCATTTTAGGAGGATCCCATTGTTGTCTATTGGCCATTGCTGCATTGTTCTCGTTCTGTCTTTTGTATTTTCTTTGGCTAATTAGAGCTGGTGTGGAGATTCTCAGATGGGTGGAGAATTGCCTTTTATACGTATCTATTTCTTTGGCGTTTATTCACAGTGTAATTCAGTCTGAGTTTTTATTCGCTCGACTCTTTTGCAATTCGGGTCTGGGTTTCCCTTTACGACTCTGCCGCAGCCTTACCAGCGGGCTGTCTCTTTCTTTCTCCCTAGAAAACTCAACCCGCGGAATTTGGCTGTTCTGCCGCTTTTCTGCAGCACTCTGGAATCCCTCCCACTGCCCTGCAGCACTAAACTGTAAGTACATTTGAGCAACGTCCATCTTCATGAATAAGAAATGATGGATATTAGAAAATGTCCTGTCTATGCCCACTATCCATCACTCTTATACTTCTCCTCGATTAGGAACCGTGAGTACCTCGAACCTTCGGGGTGGCCGGGGTTATACTGACGGTCTTAAACTGTGATGAGTAATATATGGTCTACTGAGGGTTTCATTTGTCTCTCGGAATTTTTCTTTCGTGTTGACGGAATGGATAGAGGCATCAGTCCAAGATCTTCGACGGAAGTTACGTGGATTCCCTTTTTTAATATAGATAATTCGACACCATATCTACTAGTTTCTCTTTTTCTCTTTCTTCCCATCACTCTTGTACTATACACTAGACAACCTATGACTTTCCACCGCTACGTGTCAAAGTTTCGCAAGTTTCTTGAGGGTCTCGACCTAGCATAAATGGTGCAGGCACAGAAGCATGAGAATACCATCGCTGCCTCTAGTAGTAGCCTAGATATATATGGACATGTAGTATACGATATATAATTCCTAGAGATATCCTGAATCTCCAACAACAAAATATCCATCCCTCCCGTGGTAAACCGCATCCACCATGCCACAATTGAGTCAAAATCTATGAGCCAGAACAGTCACAAATCTCTTTAACAGTAATAGTACCGACTCCCTGAAACCAAACGTCATATCCATGCTCGTAACAGAGCAACACCTTGTAAAAACTTAATAGTTTTGTGTTAGACAAATTGGAGTACGGATATCACGTGGCATTGGGTTTAAGGCAACTTAGACTTAGAGAATCAATCAACGGAGCACACATACAATTGATTCAAATTTTTGAAGGCAGTAAAGTCCTCTGGGACGACCTCAGCTTTGAATCCTTCAGTAGCCTCAGGAGCTCCAAATATGTCCCAGCAGTCATGCATGTTTTCTCACGAACTTGAATGTTTCTTTTGCAAGAACCTCTACCCAGAGACTGACATTCTCCCCATGATGCTCTTTCGGTAAAGTAAAAAAGACGGTTGATGTTCAAGAGGTTGAATTTTCCTCCAAAGTGCTTACGGATAATTTCAGATAGGTATCCCTAGTTCAACTAATACAGTCTTATACAGTAGTTGTTCCGCAGTCTCCAATTTATGACCGATAATGTCGCTGGCGTAGTGTAGCATATAACGACGTGCGATATTCTCAACATCTAAAGGAGTAGTTTACTTTCAGGATCGAGCAGTTGTTTAGTATACTAGCCGCTGCACTGCAGAAGTTTACAAAGCAGCATGCAACACGTCAACACAAACAAAAAGCATAGCCAAAGAGAAGATCAAAGCATCACTAAGTACGGATAAAAAGGGTGAAGAAGATAGGGAAAGTAAACACCACATTAAACATTGCCAAAGTCCTGGCTTCTCCTTTCACGAATTTTCGCGTTTTTTTCACTCAACATATCACTTCCGGATCCCAGTGTTGCTTCGCTCGCTACAGGTACTACCTATTCTTGCTTCCTTTACCAAACTTAAAACTATTGTTAGACTACGCGGTTGTAAAGAACGCTGCAAAAGTTGTTGAGATTGCTGTCACAGAACCTAATTATTTACTTGGCAGTTATTGTGGTGCCGTGCATATGTAAACTTATGCAGCGGATCGGCTGGCATTCTGAACATTTGCTCCATGCTGGTATGACCAATAGTGGTAACGCGATTCGATAGTAAAAACTTCTATGGACTAAAACCCTCCAATTTCACCTTCCATTCTCGGCCGTGGATGTTGGACGAGGATCTGCAGGTGTGAAACAAACAGGGGTCTTATCTAGCTACCTGCCCATTAGGGAGGTTCCGCTGGCGATATCTCAAATCCAGAAAATGAAGTATGGTAGAGGTGGGTGGAAGTTGGTGTGCACCGATGTGCGAACTTCGAGGAGTCAAGTGGGGGAAAGATATCGATAGTGGTCGGAGACAAATGATTCAAGTGAACCACGTGATCCAAGTGTACTGCGCGAGGGCTAGAGACGTGTGCGAGTTCGAGGGGGTACTGTGCCTGCATCAACACTGGAATATGACAACCCATTGCTGCCTCAGTTTCCTCGGAATCTCTCTACTCGTGGTTATTAGCATTGGAAGGATTTTGATATGGATGGTCCACAAGTGCCAAATCAATTCATGTAAACTTCAAGTCTGTGTCTCAGCAGAGCGAAGTTTTCTGTTAGTTAATGACTTCAGATGAATCTTCCTAAATTAAAACAGAACCCCCATTCACGCAAAATATCAGAACATCAACTATGAAATATCAACTAAGATCTTAGTAAAACCACTTTTACCATGTCTTCGCAATCGGTATTCTTGTGGTCGACGTCTTCTCATCTTTACCTTCTTCGATCAATAGAACCGATTCAGGGGACTCCAGGTTCTTCCCATCTGTTTTGTACTTCACAACTATCGTCTCCTTGCCAGCTGTTCTGACCCACTCCTTTGTTGAAACATGCCCTTCACACATGTCCGGAAACGCAGTTGTCGTAACTGTTCTTCCAGTTGCCGTATGATTAACTAACTGTCTGACATCTGCAAACTTTGACTTCTTCAGAAACACCAAGCATAACAAGAAGATTATGGCGAAAAGCCAGAGTGTAAGAAATATAATTGCTGGGATGGCATATCTGAAGTTGTAGCGGATTTGGCGTTCATACGCCCGGACCAGCCGAGATCGAGATGTGGGGTCATGTCCTCCCGTGTTGGTAGAAGATACTACAGACTTAGATCCAGTAACATAATTAGCCATCAGATCCGTCCAGATAAGGTCGATAATTTTAGGCGCCGTTTCGACGGAGCGGGAAAGATTTTTCCATCTAGAATACATGGTGAAGCTTTGCTCTCCTGTATAGCCCTTTAATTGCAATACTGAATTTTCTATCAGAACCTCCGAGTAAACGGAATCCAATACAGCTTGAGGAGCAGTGCTACCCGCGATCGAGTCCTCAGATGGGGAACTTATTCCGTCGAACACCGACCTCGAACGCGTAGGCAGGTACAGATACGGGCGACGCAGGGTTGAAATGGGTATGTCTGCGTTATTTTCGTAGCGGTCGTCGACAACACCCCAGAGAGGGGCAGCGTACATGATCGGCCACTCAGTCATTTCCACTGCCCACAACGGTGGTCGTTCACTTGATGGCACAGAAGAGGCACTAATCACTTTAATGTCGGAGAAGCGTGTGCCATTGACGGAGAACTTGACACGTTGAATTGATGCCTTTAGTGCGGAGGTGCACACGTAGAAACTATGACTCCATTTCGTCTTTTCTTCGACTCTCGATATTGCTGCCACAGAACCATTGAGAGGGTTGCCGGCTCCTCTGAAGAGACCGACTGATATGTGTATAACATTGATGCCGGAGATGTCGCCACTGCCATAGCCTCGGCTTAATAATTCTGTGAAGTTCGTAAGAGACTTGAGTGAAAGGAACATTAATGGGGCATCACAAACCTGTATCAATGGTCTCATTATACAGTAATGAAGAATTGAAAGCATTGTAATAAAGACCAGGAAGTGGGTGAGTTTCAGAAAATCCCATCAGAACGAGCTGATTGGGATCCATCTGGTTCCCTATGGATGAGGTTAGATTGGTTACATTGATGGATAGTGGTATATCATTAATCGTGTCATTCCGCGTGATGTTCAAGATGCGCATCAGGTTGAAATTGTTAAAAGACGCAGCTCTCCATCCCCGGTTGAAAAGCTCCGGTCTCGTTTGCGTATCGTTTCTATCCAAGAAAGGGTACTTCTTTATCAGATTCCTAAGCCCCCCTCTGTCTGTAAGGGTGACTTCCGACCATGTGCTGTCTCCGTTATATGTATCAGACGTCAAAGTGTACTCCATGGTCAGATTAGTATCGACACATACGGTATCTGGTTTGATCCACAGTAGGTCCTCCTCCCATGTTGCTCCATGTGGAAGTCCTCGAGGGATAGTATGATTGCGGAAGCCGATCCCGCCATTTGCACCATCGACAACCAATCCATCAATCAAGACATACGGATCTCGGTCAATCACCATATCGTACGCACGATACAATCCGACTGTGTAATGGTTTCCATCATCGATTATTCTTGACGTTTCGCGGGTTGATTTGTCGGAGGACTTCCTGTATGTTCGATATTGTATGTCAAGTACTCCGGAAATTGTTGTTCTCCTATTTGAGTCCGTGAAGCTTCGGAATAAGTCGGTGAGATTCTTCGGTATGGCGGTTGACACATTTAATATGTAGTCGCGGCTTGGTGCGAATAGCCCCGTCGAGTTTGTAATAACCCCTTCAGGCCATTGTTGTGACGGACACGGGGTTGCACCCCAGATACCGCAAATACGGGAGAAGGTATAGTCATCGCGGGTGGGTGTACCGATCCCGAAAGGACCTGGGTCTCGGATATAGTCAAATTGTGCATTTCGGACTGACGCTACCACGATTTCATCGGATAGACCGAGTGGTGTGATGATACCGGCGATTGCGAGGATAGCCATCCCCATGGTTGAGAAGACTGACAGGGCAACCACAGGGTGGCCCACAGCATTATAAGTTGCGGAGTCGGAGGATAAGATACTTGGCCACCACGTACTCTGAACGATGCGACATACGACAGACCTATGCCATAAACAGTCATGAATATATTTTTGTGGGCAATATTCAAGGTGGAGAATTATACCATGTTGTCGCTGTATTGTTTTCCGAGAGCACCCCTGCCAAAACAAAAACTAAAATGAGCGGAAACGTTATTTGGCCTTCCAAAATTGTGAAATCAGTATCGAAGTTTTTGTGGGGTGCAAGGACCTATTTACCTATGAGAATAGCTAGATTGATGGCACCAGACACTTGACCCACAGAGATCTCCATCATTCTGAATTTCAAAGACGCTTTAGCTATCTGGCTTCACTACAGTGAACGAACTCTACGATGCCTAGGGAAGCTACCGCTCTTTATGGCGCCGAATTCTGCCAAGTCCTTTACTGCAGTATTTTCCAACTGTATTGTGGGTACAATACTATATATAGTAATTGAATATCAACCTGGGTGATCAGATGGTTCTCTTCTAGTATGGTGGGTAGTATAATGATGGTACAGGACGGGAATCGAATCCGTACAAATGTAAATGACACTGCTCGATATGTAGGGTATTGGACGAGAAACTCGTATAGCTGGGGATTCACTGCCATTTTTAAAGTCAAAGAGTCTGAGTCTTGGTTATGCATTATGGGTCTTGGCCAGCATGACCTTGCATTACAGGATGCATATGTATGTACAGTTCGAAATGGAAAAGTGTCTAAAAGTCACAGTTAGAGGTGAAGTAACAATGCTGCAGGGCGGAGTGACTACACCACCAGTGTTATTCTGCAACTTTACACCCATCAGTCACAATGTAATGCATACTGCACGTCTGCAACCTACTGTGGGCCAAGATCCATTATGGACAACTAAAATTCTTTGATTTTGAAGGTGGGTGAGCCTTTGGGCTCGTGTATGTGTACTTGATCAATGCACCGTATTCTCATAGGAACGAACTACAACGAGCCTGGACAAACGACAACAAACTGATGGGCATTGAGCCTAGTAGTATTAAGTTTTGAGTTGGTGATAGAGGTGGGAAGGTTGAAAGATCAATAGCGAAGCCATTGACATCCGAATCAGCTTCCGCTTCAACTTCTGTCTCAACTTCCAACTGGCTTGGTTCTCCGTCTCCCATTCCCTCCTTAACACAAACTTCCAGGGAATCGGAGCTATAGTTGAAGGAGGAGTAGCAGGTTGTTTCTAGATGGTTCCACATTGGCGACTTCAGTATCCTCAACATCGATCTCAAGCTTTGATTCAAGCTCGGAAGGAGGAGTAGCTAGCTGCACAATTCAGAGTGCCCTCTATGTCTTGCTGTAAAAATGACTGACAAAGATTAGCAACCACGACATCCTCATGGCTAACCTTATGAGGTTTTCTAGCCTGTTTTTAAACTCCTGGAGGGTCTCGAACAATCTAGCGACGCTCACATTCCCTTCTAAGTTCATCCAAGACAAACCTGCTCTGCATCTCAGCCGCAGCTCACATCCCCCCACACTTCACGGTTTTTGATTTACAACACACACCCACCCGATATAATTGGCCAATTGTTGGGATCATCCAATTCACACACAACAAGATTGTGTAGATCACGCGATATGTTGTTTAAATCCCACCACTTCTGCTACTCCTACCGACTATTGGTTGGGAAGGAGGGGAAATTTAGATCAGGTGGCATTCGGATGCAGGGCTCGGGGGCTCCGCCTCGCTGGCTGTGCAACGCTCTCACTATGAATGGCACGCGTATCACCACCACCACCACCACCACCATCATCACCTCCGTCATCGTCGGCACCACCTCTTGCACCCACTCATCGCACCCACTCATCGCACATACACAATTTTATAGGAAAAACTGCCAAATGCTTTTCCTTAAAATTGTCAAGGGAAAATGTGAATGACCCGAGACTGTATCCTTTGAGACTAAGCCATTCCGCTGCTTTGGAAACCTCAACACCAAAAATCAATCTCATGATGGTTGCTCGACTTCTGCATGCGATATCACTCGATTTCAGTGTGAATTACACTGTTCCGATAGCACTTGGGGAGAAATGTGTGTGTTAATTCTATGGAACAGTGAAGAAGAGAGAAGGAGAGAGACTCGATTTATATACAGAGGATCATCGGGAATAACTTTGATGCCTCGCCACTGAGTCACTTGCCACCGGATATGTAACACACACGCTATATAGAGTATCACTCACATCAGAGTGAAATTTGCACGTTATCCGTAGTGGCAGAGCTCTAGTGGCATTGCCACTACTGACAGATTCATGGCCCTACAATTGATGTCATGGGATCATGGCGTGAATTAAGCAAAATGTAAACTACACTTACACTACATTATCTATTTTACACCATATCTCGCACCGCGGTACCTGTTTACTTTACACTACGCTCCACTAAAACTTTGTACCCTAGGGGAGAGGGTTTCGATCGATTAGATAATGGCTCGCTTAGAGATAGTTACTGTGACTGTGCCGCCGATTAAAACTTTCCGATTCCGCATTTCATTCCCGGCCTCCGGCGACCGCTGAAAACGGTAAGCGAACACAGAGTTTCCAAAGATGGGTTATCGTGAGTCCCGCGCATGAACCGGAATTGTCCGATTCCCGACCATTCCGGCTAATCCCGGGAATCGTTTCAAGACCGAAGTGCAGCCTCAAAGCGTCTTAGATCGAATGGAACTGTGCTGGTAGTATGGTTCCACTTCACTGTATTGTCTCCTCCCACGCCGTGCTGCCAAACCATTCCAGGCTCGCCCAAACCGAAACAAATCTTGGTCGTCGTCTGGAACGGGAAGTGAATGCAAAGGAATTTCCCAGAATGGGTCTGCGTGCGCACCTCTGCTCTTGAATGCGGAATACGCTCTGGATATAATACTCTCCATACTGCTGAAGCCTTTTGACTCCATATCTAATGCCTTCTTCATCCACTCCACCATCAACTCACCCGATTGCACTGCGTCGCAATGTCAACGTCAAGTCAATATCGCTCTCTCTACTGCCCTCGATCGCGCACGCTTTATACTCATCGTCATCTGTTTTGTCCCTTTCCCACGTCTCCATACATATCCTTTTTTCAAGCCTCTGCTCTCTTCCACGCCTCTGCACTCATTGACACCACTCCTTTTCCATCCTTCTGCCTCATCCATGCATCCACCCCATACCTCTGTACTCTTCACCCCCAGCTATGCATCATCTATACCACTCCATACCTGACGTTCCGATGTCCCCCTGGTGTAATGCGTACGGTAAGCCTCCTCTCGGTTTGCATGCCTCAATCAACTTGCACGCCATTATCTACGCAGAGGATCCTCACCCCACAACCTATAATTCACTAACACTATCGATATTACTAATACCAGGCCCGGGCAGACACTAACATCACTAGTGCCCGCCCAGACCTGACATCAGCACGAACTAATTTTGTATATTACGGAATGAGCAGGACGAGAGAGTGTTGTATCAAATATATGCCTATAAGTCCTTTCATCATTTCAAGCCCTAAACCTCTAACGCTGTCCCTCTATCGCTATCTCTCCTCCAACGTTGTCCCTCCTCCGCCCACTTGTCTACGCTCTCTTCTCTCCTCAGTCCTCTTTTACTCCACCACCACCACCATACACTCCGCATTCATTTCATACGACTGGTCTATGTTGTTTTCTACCCCACAGCACTGGATATCTACACAATTACCTCTTGCCTTCAACTTTCACATCCGACTACTCTCGTCTCATTGCACCCACACCTTCCCTTGCATGCAGCACCCTCGCTGTAGACTGTGGCTCAACACAGTATATTGATAAAGCGCGACCCATGGAGAATAAACTTCACATTTCTAGTCAACTACACCTATGATTTCCGCAGATCCAATTGGTATACGTCATATAGACCCAGACTCGTTTCATCGACGACGTCAACAGCCCGAACTATATCTACCAATACGGAGAAAATCGTCGTGCCATAAAGTTAGCATCGTCATGGGAAGCTTTTCTCGTACATGATGGAAACGAGATCTGGCGGGGTTGTCAAAAAACTACTTGCACATCGTATTGTTTAAGCATCGCAATCGACTTTGCGTAGCTATTTCCTGCTTCTACCTAAGCTTCAACGCGCACGGCTTGCTTCTCCTCGTCCAGCTGCCTACAGGCCAGCGTAGGAGACCGGAGTTCACTGAACCTTTTTCCGCCCAGACTATCGCTCTCACGTAGCCTAATAATATGCTTCTGCGAGCCGTTGCTATGAAAAGGAACAGCCGAACGATTAATGGGGCTAGCGCTTAGAGTACCTCCACACACTACACCCTCGTCTATACCATTCGATTCCATGCCTTCTGATGTCCCACGCGTATAGCATGCGGCAAGGCTCCTCTCGATTGTGCACTACTCCGTCTAAGCTGTCGTTGACGCCGAGTATTCTCATAGCGTGACCTATTACTCATTAGAGCAACTGATTCGTACTAATGTTAGGTGAGGATGGACACTAAAGTCACTAGCACCCACCTGGGCACCGAGTGGCTTTCGTTTATTACGGAGTGAGCAGGACAAGGGAGTGTCACACCAAATAGACGGCCACAAATCACTTCATATCAACCCTTCCGACCTCCGGCGCAGTCTCCCCTCCGCCCTTGTCCCTCTTGTCCCCTTGTCTCTCTGAGTCCTCGTGTCTCCTCCACGCCGTCGTCTACACCCTCCGTCTAATCTGAGTTCGCATCTTCTCTGTGTCTTCTACTAAGCAGTGGTCCCAATAGGTCAGTTTACCTTGTAGCAGCTCATGTACCTACATTTCATGAGTAGCTTCCGAGCGAAAACTACTCCACCTAAATTAAACAGCATTCGAGCTGCCAGAACTGCTCCCCACATACGCTAGAAGTTTACTCTTGATTTTCGAATCTGATAGTACTATTAAAATTTAACCTACTCTACAATACTCAGAATAATAATCCTCTGCACGATTGAAATTCGCTGCTGCCTCCAACACTGCTTCTGCCCGCTCAAACCTCAATAAACCATTTGTCATCAGCAATTTAGGAGTTGTAGTTTGACATGATCTTTCAAAGAAATGAAAAGAGTAGCCACGGTAATTACGAAAGTGGAGGATTTAATGCAGAAATCGTGAACTCTATATCCATCACAATGACATCATACCTCGCCTGCTGGAGGTAACTTTAAATCGTCATGATGAGCCGTAACTCTATAATTCAAACGTAGTCTAGAGCCGCTCCGAGGGAAGTAGATTAGCTCGAGAGCTGTCTTCGGGCTGAACTGTACTTGGCCGCTAGAACTATAGGTGACCTAGCCTACTAAGACCACTGCTACTAGGCGCCGTCGTCTATGCCCTCCTCTAGAATCATCTATCCTACCGCTACCATCTACCCTACTGCCGTCGTCGTCTCTCCTCTGCCGTCAGCTCTCCGCTCCGTGGTCTATGTCTATCTAGGTGATGGCGGGCTAGTTGGCACTCGCTGCAGCAGTATGAGTGCAAGTAGTATTTCCGACGGGATTAAGAATAGACTTTACGCATTTTACACCTTACAACTCTGTAACAACTCTTACCAGTGATTGGCAAGTGGGTGGATCGAACAGGATGAGCCCTCTTTTGGTGAGCAATCGAGTAGAGTTGATCGAGAGGACCTACAGCGATACGAGAGGATAATACAGTAACCAAATGACGCGTTCAACGGACGAGACTATGAAGCAATTGAGCTACACCTATATCGAATCGAGCTACACCTATATCGACACACTCCTGCCTCGATTCCGGTGCTTTTGCAGTGGCAACTAGGTAGTTATTGAGCAGATGGATTGATCCACAGAGGAGATACGAGAACACGGTAACTGAATATGAGTCAACGGGGCGAAATTCGAGATGCGTTTGGCATGAGATCGAGACTACGAGACGAGTTCGAGGCTATACGGAGATCGACACACGCACGCTGTTCGACACGATGATGACGGATGTCATTCGGAAACGCGTACGGCACATGTACCTCAGAGAATTGTGGGAGATGTCAGCTGGATGCACGGCAAGAATCCCATGGAGGGTGCCGCGGAGGTCCGCCAGAGGGAAGTTCTGGGTAATGTAATTCGGGACATGAGACTCGAAAGACTGAAGTTGGCCACATGCTAAGACCGACACCGAAACTAACATCACCGAGTCCGAGACTCCCCCGACCGGAACGTAGAGCCAAAAGGTGACAACAATGACGATGATGGGTGATGATGACGACAGGGTGCGTATCCGCCCATGCCAACTCTACAAATATCTTCTAATAAGGATGATTATTAGACGTCAAATGGTCTACTCAATGACCTCTATCAGGCTGTTGTCTCCGATCATAATCTGACTGTGCCTTCTTTGAGCGGCGGCCGATCCTATGTTTTTTGGAGCAGTAGAAAACATCCTGTCCAAATTCCGTTGCTTGGCCGGTCCTAGGGAATCCCGTCTTGGCATAAACACGAGACGGGATTTGCACGGGATTCTCGTCCTATTTCATCTGATGGTTCGGTCAAAGATTGGGAAGATATGGAGCGGTTTTTCTTCCTGGCGGGAAGCTTTCTTAGACGGAGCGGGATATAGGGAGTATGATCGGTATGGGGCCTTATTTCCACTAAAATACCCCGTGTCCGTGGACAAAGTCTGAATTTTACAATTTATCCAGTTACCACTATTAACATAAGGCTTTATCCACAGGGTTGTGGGATAGTGCATGTGGTTGTTGGACGGGGTCATTTTGTATGTAGTTTACATCACGGAGTCGTGGGACGGGCTACAACCTGGTGGATTTTGTGCATACTCTACATCGCAGGGTCCTGACAGGGGGTCATTGTGGGTTAGTGTGGGACAAGTTCTGAATCTCAGTTTTGTCCACGACCTTGTACTCTATCCCACGACCTCGTTCAACGACCCCGTTCAACGACCCCATACCCCGTCCAACAACCCCGTCCGATGACTTTGTGCATTATTCTACAACCCCGTGGATAAAGTCTTATTTTAATAGTAGTAACTGGGTAAATTGTGAAATTCAGACTTTGTCCACGGACATGGGGTACGGGGTCGTGCCACGGGGTATTTTGGCGGAAATAAGCTGTCATATGATCGATGCATTTTTGTATATATATCTCGGTCAGCCCCTGAGAATAGACTTTAGACACTTTGCACCTTACATTAACCTGCGTGCGCAAGCTCGCTAGTCAGTACCGCAGCCGATTGCATATACAGGTCTCAGCCGAAGATGAGTGTCGTGTGGCCGGAGATGGTGATGTCTCGTATGGCCGGAGATGACTGTTGACTCTGATCTGGGCTGATGTCATTCAGCCGTACTTGTACTCTCATATATATTGGCCTTGTGGCCCTCTTAGATAGGATACAATTAAGCTTCTCTATCTCTCTACTTCGAACACAGCCTGTGCAATTAATTAGGCGTCGCCACCATGGCCATGCACCCTTTAAGAGTTGGGTGACATTCTTTAGCCGAGACAGATATGACCCAGCCTCTGAAGAATAAAATAAAGCTGGTTGAGATATCCGTGAGGTATGGCCAGAGCTCACGTCCAAGTTGTGTGCCGAATGGGGATGGTAGGCTGGCATAATATGAATGCTATCGGCGCCACAGCATAGGTTGCCACCGGGCTTGGAAATGCCAGGTGACAGTGGACGCGGGAACGAGTGGGAGCAACCACCGTATGGAGGGAGGTGAATGACAGACGAAGGATAATGGAACGGCGGGAGGAAACGCCTAAGTGGTGTTGCCGAGTACACAGCACCCCTACAACGTTAGCGAGTTTATGCGGCGCATCAACGAGTCTCAATCACAGCAACGTCACAGCAACGCTGTTGCGACAATGACGGGGAGAACCGTGTGTATTGGCTATGGTGCGATGACTGTCTAGATACAGGTCTAAAGGTCCAAGATGCGAAGGGAAAGGAAGAGTAAAGTGTGAAGTCTAAAAGAGCAGTCACGAACCTGATCTATCATCATACGCTACAATCGATTTGAGACACCAATCATGGCGAAGCAGAGTATAGCCTTTCCGGCCTATTTGGTAGTGGCATGCCAGCGATAAGGACGACAAGGCTCAGTTCTGAGTCAGACGGGAAGGATATCCGGATGAAGAGACCACGTGAGAGCCGCTGACGCATCACAACCGGTTCGGAGGAAGAAAGACAGTACAGGAAATTGGAATATACGCCGGCACTCAACTTCGAGAAATACCCGCTGGGCTGTCTCTATTAAGCGCTGCAGCTCACTAAAAAATGCTAGTGTGTGGGTTGGGATGCTCCTGCTGTAGCATTCTGTCTAAGGGCTCTTTCTATCTTATTGAGCATGTAGGATATAGGTAAGATGCAGTAAAATAAGTCCTACAGTGAGAAGCGCGCAGTTGAGAAACCAAGGACTGTACTCTCTGCATCAGTAGGAGTTGCTAAAAATTCGGAAATCCTCTTAGAAGTTGAACTGACTTATTTTCCAGGCTCTATGAAAAAGTTGCATCGCGTCGTGTTGTGCTACTCGTCGAAGTCCAATAACTTGGTGAACCGACGAGTAGTTACATAGTACCCATCCCTCATATATTTCATCACGCTAAACTTACTTGAGCCAAGGGTGTCCAGAACTGACAAGACGCAGACGGCATGCGGCTCGAAATGACGAATTCCAATGTGCCAGCTATTAAGTGGAAGCAAAAGTTCTATGCAGATGGTGCCTATATTTAAACGAGACCTATTGGCCTCTACTTGAACCAGGTTCCCAATTCAGTCATGCTGTGTGACAATATCCATGCAGGGAATTTTTGCATCCAATGACAAGCCCAATGTATATCCTTTGTCTACAGATCTTTTGCAACCACCGTCAAGTAGCGTCAGACTCAGATACAACTATTTCCTCTATCTCAAAAATATTTAATCCTCAGAGGATTCCTATTGTCTATTCCTCTGGACCGCTGTCGCTCCCATCCCTCTCCACCGACCGAACGCACCAAACACGTATCACTACACATCCTCACTACACATCCTCACTACACATCCTCGCCCATCATGGATCCACTATCCCCTCCCTTAATCGCACAACAAGGAATCAGTTCCAAAGTATGGGATACTCATAAAGAGACGATCAGGAGGCTATATCTGCTCAAAAAACGGAATCTCTCGGATGTGGCAAATATTATGGAATGGGAATATGGCTTCCGTGCAACGTATGTCTGAGCGGCTTTCTTGGATCCCCTGGCGTTTCTCTTGGCGCTCGACAAGTAACTGACATGTTGGGTCTTTTGGTTTTAGTACGGCACAATACAAGAAGAAAATAAAAATTTGGAAAATCGAGAAAAGCCTCCCGCAACGAAAAGTCCTTCAGATGCTAAAGAAGCAAGATCAACGCTTAGCCGAAAACAAGCTAACGCAGTTCACGTTCAACGGCGAACCCGTCAATGAGAAACTCGATCGCTCACGGAAAAGACTCGCAAGCACGCTGGCCAATCACACCGAGTCTTCTGCTGCATGTAGGTTTTTGAAACGCGTACGAGTTTATTTGACTGAACTGTTGCAGCTACGCCATCAAATGTCGAATACATGACACCACGTTCGCCAGCATCACCACCCGATATTAACTCGCCCCGTCCTATTACTTCATCGATCGATTTGGTTATAAATACGAATATAATGGAAAACAACCCAATACCACGCCCGCATGGTTTGGAAGACATAGACTCGGACCACATCAGCACACTGCCAATCAATCCAACCATGGCGACGGACACGTTGAGGAGCGACGGAGTTTCTACTATAGGAAGTGGGCTACATACCTGGTGGGTACAGCCACATGCCTTGGTATCGGAAACTCTATTTGTACAGTACCATACCCGACATCAGCCATACCTAGAGCACAACAACGACTATTCCAGCGGACCCGGGGTTGTCCACATAGAGATTGATTCTTCACCCACAACTGGTGCTATCCCTACAGTTATACAAGGTTTATATTGGGGGGAAGATCGCATGCTCTTATCGCATGGATAATTTCTGGGGAACATCCCTAATCAAACCGGGCAACTTGAGTTGGATGTAGACACCTCTGCATTTGAGTACCGAACATTGTCTCCTCAGCCATTGAGTTATATAGCAGACGCATTTTATCGACAGAAGATGTGGAAGGAAGCCGAGAAGCTTTATTTGCATGTTACGGAAACAGAAAAGAGAGTACTTGGCCACGAGCATCCAGATACCTTGTGGAGCATGGCCAACCTTGCATGTACAGTATCGAAGCGGGGGCGGTGGAAGGAGGCGGAAGATCTGTCGCTGCAGGCCCTGGAAGCGCGCAATAGAGTGTTTGGTCATGACCATCCGGATACCTTGTGGAGCATGGCAAACCTCGCGTGGATATACCGGGAACATGGACAGTGGAAAGAAGCAAAAGAGCTGGAGCTGCGGGCCCTGGAAGTGCGAAAAAGTGTGTTTGGTCATGAGCATCCAGATACCTTAGGGAGTATGGCGAACCTCGCATGGATATACCGAGTGCAGGGGCAGTGGAAGGAGGCGGAGGATTTGTCACTGCTGACCCTGGAAGCGAGAGAAAGAGTGCTTGGTCGCGAACATCCAGATACCTTGCAGAGCATAGTCAACCTCGCATGTACAGTATGGAAGCAGGGACGATGGAAGGAGGCGGAAGAGTTGGAGCTGCAGGCTCTAGAAGCGAGAAACAGAGTGTTTGGCCACGAGCATCCAGATACCTTGCAGAGCATAGTCAACCTCGCATGTATACTGTCAGACCAGGGGCGGTGGAAGGAGGCGGAGGTGTTGCAGGTGCAGGCCCTAGAAGCGAGAAAAAGAATACTTGGCCATGAGCATCCGGATACCTTGTGGAGCACGGCCAACCTCGCATGGATATATCGGGAGCAGGCACGATGGGTGGAGGCGCAGGACCTGGAGCTGAAAGCTCTAGAAGTGAGAAAAAGAGTGCTTGGCCATGAGCATCCGGATACCTTGCAGAGCATGGATAACCTCGCATGGATATATCGGGAGCAGGCACGATGGGTGGAGGCGGAGTACCTGGGGCTGCGAGCCCTAGAAACGAGAAAAAGAGTGCTCGGCCATGAACATCCAGATACCCTGCAGAGCATAGTCAACCTCGCATTAACATTGCTAATGAAAGGACGGAGGAAGGAGGCGGAGGAGCTGCAGCTTCAAGCCCTAGAAGTGAAAAAAAGAGTGCTTGGCCACGAACATCCGGATACCTTGTGGAGCATGGCGAACCTTGCATGGACATACGGGCAACAGGGACGATGGATGGAGGCAGAGGAGCTGCAGCTGCGGACCATAGAAGTGAGAAAAAGAGTGCTTGGCTATGAGCATCCGGATACCTTGCAGAGCATAGTCAACCTCGCATTAACTCTTTCAGAGCAAGGGCGGGGGAAGGAGGCGGTGGAGCTGCAGGCTTTGGAGGCGAGAAAAAGAGTGGCTGGTCATGAGCGTCAAGATATATTCAACGCCAGCTATAATCTCACCCATACGTACAAATCGCAAGGTTGGATCTATCAAGACATCAAGATGGTGGAGGATGTTGTGGCTCTGAGTTCACGTAGCCTCGGCGACGACCACCCTGATACCAAGGAGTCGGTGGATGCTTTAGCGCAGTTGAAGGCGGGATTAGGAGTTGTTCATGGCACTTCCTAGGAAAGTTATTTTCACTGAGGTAATTCTATTTATTCATTAAGATACCTAGCGGAAACTAAAAGCCTTAGGTTTAGGACGGGAATGTTTATATCTTTCCATGACTGCTCTGACGAGGGAGGAATTTTATTACAAAAATTGACGCATCGTTGTGTGGAGTCTTTTGATCAGTTTGTCAATGCATGTATAGATATACTACTAGTGACTATACAGTGCTACCTTTGCTTTATGCCACCGCTCAAGATCCCCCTGGGGTGGAGTGATGTGTAACTTGCTCAGTAGAGGAATCGAAGACTTATATTTAGAGAGGTCGCTGACTGCCCATTACTGACACCACTAGAGAACAGCATAATAACTACGCCCGGTGTCCTAAGCGGCCAGACCAAATCTGTAGACTTTCAGACCGGTCAGATAAAGTCCACTATGATGAAGCTGTCCTTGGCATGGGCCAGTAATGATCAACTACGTAACTACTGGAATGCCTAGGTCATAGCGTACGGGGTGATAACCCAAAGATAGTCCTGCCCGTTCGAGGTGATAATCAAATATTGTCCTACGACTTCCGTGGTAGTGTGTAATTGGTTAAGTTGAGCTTGCTGTCTGGAGGAGGAAAACTTTGGGAGAAAATGCAAAAAAAGATGCGGCATAGTTGCTTGAGAACATACTTATGCGACTTAAATTATATAACCCGGTAATTATTGTGATACTTGAGAGGCCAAGGTCGGGATAATGAATACGCTACTGCTGTGAAAGTTGGTGTACGAGAAGCTATCTGGAAAATAGTTCGGGATTCAGAATTTGGTGTATGGTACCGGGACTTGTAACGGGGAGTGTTAATTCCAGAGGCTAGACGCGTGGGAGTTTATAAACACTTGACTAGTCAGCCTGGGAACGAGAGAATATATATATATGGCCTTGTGGCCCTCTTAGATAGTACACAATCAAGCTTCTCTATCTCTACTTTTAACCAATGATTCCACCAGTCCAGCAATGGACCAGTCCGGACTGGAACCATCCAGTCTAGTCCAGGTCCAGTCCAAGAAATTTTTGGACCGGGATCGGACCAATCCCCAATTTTTCGGGACCTGGACTGAACTGGCCTGGACTGCTTTGGACCAGTCCACTTGGGCCGAATCGGCCTGAATACGCTGGGAGTTACTGATACACTGTATCAACAAATGGACTGATACACATACACTCATACATGTAGACTCATCTTGCCATGCACAAGTCACAATGCACATCTCACCCCTCACCATTTGCCGCTTGCCACTTACCACTTGCCACTTACCACTCGTTTGGTGTGGTTGGGTTTCTCGTGGTGGTGCTTGCTAGCATTGGCGGGTTGGTTCACAGTGATTGCTCGCAGCAGGTGGTTGTTATGAAGTGACGTTGTGTCTGAGTTATTGCTGTTTATTGATACTATGTTTACTCTACCTAGAGTATGACAGGCCCTTATTCTCTCCGCCTCCGGGCGAGCCGGTTAGATGGCGGAGCTCCCACCTACTACCCTTCGTCCCCGCTGACAAAAGAAAGACTGGCCGCTCCGGCTTCCATGCCTCACCCCGGCGGGAACTTCCCGACGTCCATGGCCGCCAGGAAGTCCATCACCGCCACGTCATATATCTCCATGGACAGCAGCTCCGACATCTGTGCTCACCGGCATCGGCCAGCTTTCCAGCCCGTTGCTTTTCCCACCTTCTTCCAGAGCTCCCGCTACTGGTATTTCCACCGGCTGCAGTGATGGAGGAGATGCTCCAGTGTTTGGCCCACCATTCCCCTGCACCACCAGCACTTGTCATCCTCTCGGTGTCCGAATCGTTTTTGGTAAGCTCCGGTAGGCGCATGCCTGCACTTTAGTTGGTAGAATCTTGTTGCCAATGACTTTGCGCTTGTCATTAGGATAGGTCTCCTATTGCCTGCTTTGCCCTTCAGTCTGTAGCCAAAGTGCTTACTGCATTCGTCGGCCTCCCACTGGGCCGTGGCTGCTGATCTTCCTTCGGGTTGTGTTTGAGTTAGGGTTGCAGCGATTACTGTCTCACTTCTTTAGTTTTTCGGATCTACTTTGAAATTGATAAATATTATCCTGTTTGGACTGGTCCAGACCAAGCCCGTCCAGTCCAAGACTGCCAGTCCGGACTGAGCCCTACCCCAGACCGGGTCCGTCCGGACTGGTGGAATCATTGCTTTTAACAACAGTGTTGCAAATATGAAGCGGAAGAAGTCTATTGAACTATCTAAGCGAGAAGCTCCGTCTTTATATACAAGAGAGCCTGGAACTCTGTAGAAGTCCATGGAAGTACAGGATTGGAAATACCTAGTGGCTAGTGAAAACTCGTGTATGAGTCTACAGCTCCTGAGTCAATTCGCCGAATTCCACTGTATCAGCGACTTCCTTCCAGGCCACTTAGTAACAGTTATGTATGTGGATCGAGTTACAATCTAGGTATAGCAGGAGACTATTTACGGTGACGCAACATCTATAGAGTTACGGTTAGCCGGCCTCGGCACGTTTATATATTCTGAATTTTTACTGAACCTACACTGAGCCCTACCTACTATTACTAGATGCCTAGTTCCAGGAATTTAATGAATATGATTTACTTACCTCCAGTCAATCTTGGCGGCAACATATTACTTGATTGCCATTACAATATCCCAGATTCAGGGCACAGATTTTGAGGGTCGAACTCTGCAGGTAGTGGAAGCCTCGGTTTGTTGTCACCGATATAATTGATCTGGCCGTACCTAAACGGTGTCGGTGTCTACCTTTTGGCTCAGCTGTAACCGGGACAGTGACAACTATTGCACAAATATATAGAGTAGATACCCAGCCCTGATCTATGCGTGACTGCTGTCTACAGATGGTCATAGCTTCTCACACTGGTATGTATACAAGAGCCTTGTTACGATATGGAAGTTGGGGAGAACCGTGTGCGTGTATTCTATGGTACAGAGAAGAGAGAAGGAGAAAGACTCGAGATATATACAGGAGGCATCAGCCCCTGCAGCCGTGACCGTGTATCAGACCTGTAACAAGCCTGTTACTTTGGATGCTTCTTTGACTTGTTTGGCTTCTCTATCTCGAGGGCCAAAGGCCCGTATATGTATAATCTCCCATATGCGTACGCGTATGCTCTATCTGACATGAGACGCATCACCCTGGTCCTGATGTATATCCTCATACAGCCACCATCTTCATACAAGTCTTCATTCTCATACAAGACATCAGACGCTGCTGAGACTCACGATCCAAGTACACATACAACAGAGCCAAAGCTAGCTCTATTACTAGATACAATCCACAGCAGGTTATTGCAGGTAAACGCCAAAATATACCATGGGTAAGAAAAGTGCGAATAATTTACCATAACAATACACGAAATCTCAATTGTAAAGTTTATACATAGTATAAATTCTTCATCAGCCACCACTACCCAGTTTTTAATGATTATACAGTACTTCCATTATTTCCATCTAGTTCAAACTCCAACTCATCATTTTCAACCTGCAATTGTAAAAGATTTGCACTATCTAACTGTACAACATACCTACTACCAGGAATCCAATCATAGATTCCTGTAGGCAGTAGACATATTTCTAATTTGTGGCCTAATGAAAGTATCTCTTCCAACCGAATACGTAGGTAAAGATGTGCAACCAGGTGCAGTAGAGTACCTTCAGGTGTAGCACCACTATGTAACTGCATGACCGTAACACCCATATACAAGAGTACCCATACCCCTCCGCTACAAATAAGGAAGAAGGAATCGGAAGGGAGGGCCGCAGCGAAGGAAGGGCCGCAGCGAAGCAAGAGTGGGAAGCAACGAGATGCAGCAAGCACTACGGCTACAGGAGTGGATGTAGGTCCGGTCGAACTAGAAGCCGACGGCCAATCCCTATGCAGAGTAAGAAGTTCCTTGCAGCTAGATAATCGATTGCAAATTGGGCATGCCTCGACGTGACGCATCTTAAAAGCTTCAATCAACGATGACGATCAGTGCTAGTAGTGCGGTAAGGTGCCCCAGATTCGGGAACACCTCTTTGGCCACCGCAGGCGATGGAAGAATGTGCAGCGGGAGTGTTAGAGTAGAGATAGAGAAGCTTGAATGTACTATCTAAGAGAACCATAAAGGCCATGTATATACGGTAGTCCAAGTACGAATGCGTACTCATCTATGTATAAAGACCAGCCCATAGGAATACCAGCCCAGTAAGCCGTACGAGGGCTGAGATCATTTTACGCAACCGGGAGCTATGGAAAACTGTCGGGCGGACATGGGCTGGAGAGCGGGAAGGTTGCGGCATGTGTAAATATCGGAGTTGTTTTGCTTAGAAAGTGCGATTAAGCAGTTATGGATTTCCTTGCGGACATGGGCATGAGGATAAAAGGACAGCGCAGTGCCGAGTTGATCATAACTGGCCCCCGTGCGGCGATGTTAGAGGGCGGCTTACGGAGTGGAAGTGCAGCAGTCCGGAATACTCGGGTGGTAATTCCTATCCGGAGTTCCAGGAGAAGTACGGAAGCGGATATGAAACGGACGATAAACGTACAGTTCAGCCCGGATGAAGGCGCGGGAGACTTCAAGTCAGCAAAGTGACAATGTATGGAGAGAGTAGACATGCATACGGGATATCCAGGGCTAGAACGGAAAAGGTTAGTAACCGCAACAAGGCCTGGGGGTTGGAGAAGTTCACATTGAATTCACTGCACCGTGTACGTACCCGCCCGCCTTACTGGGTTGATTTCAAGATCGAGTTGATCACGGCTGTCGCAAGGAGAGTGACGTATGGAGATTGATGTATGAGAGCGACAAAAATGGGAAGCACGAGGTGGAATTGAGAAGGTTAGTTATCGCAACTAGGAGCTTGGAAAAGTTCACACCGAATCTACTGTACCATCGATATCGTCCATCACGTTGAAGGTAATATCGCGTGAATCATAGCTTTGTGTATTGGGTTGATTGCGCCCCGGGTATGCGTAGAAGGTTCTTGGCATGCGAAGCTAGGGTAGCGGTAATTTACAAACGGTCTGGCTGGAGACGGTTAATTCTTGAAACTGAGAGCTCGGAGCTTGCTGGAGTAGAGAAGTACATGCCATATAAACGGCATACAGCCACCCACGTTGCCGCCGAGTCGGGTGAGTGCCGAGTCGGGTGCCGTTGGCGTGTGGGGTTGCGGGCTTGGGGGTGGGGGTGATGGCTAGGAGCTGACTATTGTCGGTACGTGGTAGCACAACTACTCTGACATGACGACGAAAACGAGGTTTACCCGGCGAGGTTGCGAGCACCGAGTGGAGAAGCGAGCAATCGAAGGAGCGGAATATCTACAAGAGGAAGAACGAGCTGGAAACAAGCACCAGCGCCGACAAGCATCGGTTCAAGGTCTTAAACCCAAGGATGGTAGGACAAATAGAAGTTGTACGACTCCCCAATCGAGTTCATGGTGGATTTCAGCTTAGCGCTGCCACAACCGTGTAAATACTTCAGTACGTAGAATATAAGGTACCGTAGTAAAAGATTAAGGTTTGAAGAACCGAAGTACCCAAAAATACACGCCGTGGGTACTTCTGAGACCGTTCCTCCACAAGATCGGCACGAAGTATATACCGAATTCAAGTCGAATTCGGCTCGAATACGGATTTTTCAAATGTGCTTTTTTACAATGGTAGTTATCTGCATGTAAAATATATCCACGCAATATCTACTTAAGTACTATCTTTTTTAAACGTTTGATATATTCAACTCTAATATTTTCGGCCAAAACTTTTTGTAACCCATTTTTAAAATATACTGTTTTATTTTGTACTACCTTTATATAAAGATACACTTTTAGATTAGTTTCTCTTTTATTAAATTGGGTTGAAAGTTTCAGGCATGGCCGCTTGATGTATGCGGGCTAGGCTAGGCTGGGGACTTGTATGTGAGCTAGCAGGCGAGATGGCCACGCATGGTAATTTAACTTGTGGAAACAGACCATCACCGCCAATTTATATTATTACTCTAGGACCTATTTTCCATGTTGTGCCCCATAATGGATTATATGAAATTCCATTTCCGCACTGTACTAGAAACGTATATACTTAGAAACTTACTACACTAACACAAAGCAAATAGAGGGTGGAGAAATGAGAACAAAAAATCACTAAAATTTTCAGATGAAGATGCTGTCAATTTGTATCCCCCACCAAATTTTGTTGAAACAATGCGATGCATAAAACCCAAATGACCTTCTGCCCCAAAATATATACTTGAGCGTGTGGAAAATGCGGTAGTGTTGTATAGGGCAAAAAGGAAAACGAATGAGTGTTAGAGAAGTTCAAAGCGCGTTCCGCCTTCCGTAGTTTGCTGTTGCCTATTTAGCACCCGTATTAGTGAGTCCGACCATTTCCGTTATACCTCGTCTATGAGCTTACCGTTTCTTAAATGTATCGTTAGCTTCAATTCAACGGTATCATTCATGTGCATCGGAAAGTCAAACACTAGAGTGTCAATCCTGTTCAGACTTAATCCTATCGACGGCTGCAGATTCCTCTTCGACCTTCTGGGCGAAATCTTAGATCTACCACCTACCACCTAACTGAACCAGATATTGCTTCAGTACAGCAGTTGAGATTGGTGGGAGTCCATGTGCATTCCCTATGGCAGAAGGAAAACGCGAAATACGTCTTTAGAGGTGTCTAAAAGCATGCGAAAATGTCAAAAATATGTCACTCCAGTAATTTTACGTTTTATCATGGCTGCCGGAAATAAGATTCAGTATCCTTCCGTCAACCGCTCTATCATCATTGTCACCCTCTCGTCAACCATACATCATCACCGTCACCTTCTCGTCACCCCCGCATCATCTGCAATTGCCCAACTTCTTTATAGGCGCACATGCCTCAACCTCAACCTGTCCCTCTTCACCGATATCTCCTCTGTTGACCAGATCAGACAAAACGCGACGCGCAGCTCATAGAGAAACTGTTTTTTGGGCGTAGGATATTTGACGCATGACACCATGAAGTCCTATGGACCTGCGCGTTGACTATGATATATAGGCAATTATCTGCACTCGATTCTCTATAAGATGCTGCATACAGCACACTTTGACTCCACACTTCCAAACGTACTTCATTGTACGCTCCCAAGCATGCTCCCAAGCATGCCCCAAGGACGCTATCAAGACTCTCTCAAGTATGCTTCCAAGTTTACTTGACAGTACGCTCTCACGTATACTCCCGATTGTACTCGATTGCACTCTTCCAGCCTGCTTGACTGTATGCTCCCAAGTATACATCGCGATGAAATTACTAATAAGCTGGGGAATATTCTCGATTATTCAGCTTCGTGATGTCTTTTGTAAATACACATCGCTTACGCACGAAAAACGACTACATTCGTAGAACTAACGAACTACAATACAACAATCTCAAGCAAACGACTTCATTGACTCCGCCAGCGCTAGGTATTCTTTATGTACCCGCCTCATCTAGAGTTGTTGGTGGCTTCAAGTATTCCGTCTCATCTACCGACAACACTGTATCGACCAGCGGCCCCTCATCAGTGATCTCAGCTGTCGGCGAAGGTTGCAGCGTCATCATCTCAAATGTCTTCTCTAGAATATAAATAATGGAAGCTAGAACGCGCTTGATCTTATTAACGTCTATTGTAATATCCACCCGTTCTGAAATCGACACTACCCCTGCATGATCAATAACCACAAATTCATACTTGTATCCGTCAGTTGCAATTCCATACACATCCGTATCCCGTCGCTTCGTCAGCTGGCGTTGAGCATGAACACATGCCATGTACCCAAGAAGCTGGCCGCGCGCATCGTCGACTCGCCCATCACGTTTGGCCTCAACAATCAGTAGGCATGAGTAGTAAGGGCGTGTGCGGGGGGTGTATCCAGACTGCAGGGGGATCAAGCCAATTCCGTAGTCAACGATTCCCGTGTACGAGAGATGCGTTTTGGGGTGGGTGAAGTTAACTGGGAACTCGGCAAAAACTGATAGCTGGCTATATTTTGTCAGAGTAGACCTGCGGCCAAGCTTGTAGGCTTCGAATTCGGGGTCTTGGTTTTTCTGTGCGGGAAGTAGATATGAACATGGTTAGCGGCGGGGTGCAAAAGTGATGCGTGCGGTGTCTAAGTACTTACAAGGCAGCATAACGCCTCATTCAGAATCACATCAATGACCGTACGACAAAGCGCTTTACTATTCCGTTGGAAGTTCCGTGCATAGGTCCAGAGGAAACGTGTAAGATGCTCTGGAACTGTGACAGGTGTAGCGGGCTCGAGGAAGACCCAACCCAGCTCGCGGAGGCCAAAAGATGGTGTTAGTTTAGTCAGGCCAAATTCTTGTAGCACGTTGACTTCTTGCATGTTGGAGATTGCTTTCGGGATATTTTTCGTATCCGGAAGAAGTGTGTCAAAGCACACGCGAAGATTCGCTACCACGTCGCGCGGTCGGCTTTCTAGCGACAAAGGAGAGCGAGAGGATATGAGAAGCGCAAGGGTTTCATCCGGTTGGGATTTGATGAAGCTGGCGAAGGCTTCGGAGGGAGTAGGTTTCTTGCGTTTATTGTCGGCGGTACTGAATTTTCTGTCTACGCGTTTTCCTCCGGATGATGAGGAACGCGAGCGCGCCCCCGCGGGGGATGTTGTATTGCCCGCGACATTTTTTGCACGCTTCTGCTTGTTCTTTTTCTTGGGTCGGCCTGACATCGCGGCGGTGGTGGAGTGATGACGAGGCGAAGTACGGGTTGAAGAGGGGAGGTGCGGGGAACGATTAGAAGGGCGATCGCACCCAGAGGTGAATAATGACATCACCGGACGATACACTAGAATTGACTCAAAGGCTACGGACTCATACTCGGAGACTCATACACAAGTTTTCACTCGACACTGGTATTTTCACTCCATGCTCTTTGTATATAAAGACTGAGATTCTTCCTCAGATAGTTTAATAGATTTCTTCTTCCGCTTTACACTCGCAACAGCTCAGAGCACAGTACTGAATGCGCTTCACACAGGAAGAATATTCCTGGGGAAAAAGGAGAAGTTCTTCTAAAATCGGGTACTAGAGTTGATCAAGTTGAAAGAGGGAGACGATATAGGTGAAGAAGAAATTGAGGGTGATAGCGGGGTCTGCTCAACAGATACCGGAGTCAGCGGAGTCGATTGTTACTCTTTTGAATGTGAAAACGGGTCTCGTATTGTAGTAAGGTGGATGGTGCGCACACCTGTCCTGCCCCCCGTTGTGCTGTTAAGGGTTACTGACTGTCATTGAGCTGCAGGGATGGGCGGACATGACGACAGTGTCGACCCCGAGAGTGATCGTTTTCTGGAAGCATCGCTGATGGCTATTACATCGACTATGATGCCGCCGAGGATGATGGTTTGCATACCGTCAGTTATAAACAACGCAAATACTAATGTCTAACTCTACAGACTACAGGTTTCCGGCAGTAAAACCGTATTTCGAAATAGATCCGGAGAATTAGCTACAATCCGATGAGACAGCTGACAGCGAGGGTGAGCACCCTGTTTATGGATGCCATGTGAATGTTAGCATTGATCCGAATTTCTATGCGAGCAGGGATTATATTTTCGCATTGGCTTATATCTGAGAATCTCCCAATCTCGAAAGTTATGGACAATACCTTGATCCATCCGATCGTTGTGTCATATCCTACCGTCATACTTTCTTTCAATTAGAACTCAAATACTCACCCCCACAAGTTCACAGGCACTAACATCTTCAGATGTTCAATAATGAACAGCTCCAATCACATTTATTAGTAAAGGCTACATCAGAGAGTGTGATTCAGGGTTGTGTTACAGGGGGTAACCAGAATAAGTATAATTGTTGGCCGAATCAGAAGCTTCGAAGCTCGCGTGCGGGAGCAAGAACCTAGGCTGCGGACTGGCTTTGGCAGAGACGACCTCAGAGATTGCTGCCTCCCTCCCACTTTGCCAATGAAGATGTTCCAATCATGCTATTGGAATTTTTGATCGGCAAAGAGGCGTTCATGGCTCTTCAGATACTGGCTTGAACTATGTAATTATCGGTGTTTCACAATGCACCCACCCTGCCATCAGGGGATCTGAGACAGCATGAAGTGATAGCCATCAAGTTAGCGAGGCGAATGGGAACGCTCTAACGCATGACACGTAGTACAGAAGCGACGAGTTAGTACGGTTCCCGGCTGTCAGTGGCAGTTTCCATTCGTTCTAAAAACTCAAGATTGAAAGAACTAGCACGAAACTGGAAGCTTGACGAACTTAAACTGAGTCGAGCCAGCCTGCACCTACTACAAGGTAAACCGATATATTTAGATAATGCGATACAATATACTCAATGTGACGAGTGCTGCATTCGTTATCTGAAAAATCAGGATTCTGCTTCTCGTGATGGAGCCAACAAACCAGTACATGAACGCGTGGAGCCACTGGAAGCTACTTCTGAGCCCCTCAAGCTTTATACTACTTCCCTGAAGCCTAAAAATTTGACTTTGGACGAGTTGAGGAATTCCTACGCGGGCTGTTGGATAACAGTCCCTAGGCCTGTTCATCCCTTCTCCCCCACTCCCCCCAGCTAAATACCTCCTGCATATCAGTGGAAGCCAGCCAAATATCACTGGGCGTTAGGCCTAGGCATCCACAAGTTGTTGTTGACTGCACCTTGGCTGTCGTTTCAAACTACTGGCGGCGGTTTGTTGGCAGCTGTTTCAGCTCTTCTCCTAATGTCAGTTACGACTAGCCAACAAAACCAGCTTCACCAGCCAGCCAGTTTTTGACGCGCTTTAGATACAAGTAGACCCTAGGCATAGGGATTTGCCGATTCGATGTCGTGCATAATTGCTATTCAACTTATGTCGCTCATTATTCATATAAGCATATGGAATGTGTCTTTTTCGATTCTTATTGGTCAGAATTCTGTGGCTGAGTAGCTGAGTGGCTGATTGTGGCAAGTATAAACCACAAGAACTCAAATTAAAAACAACCCACCAATTTAAGTCTGCAAGTTGCACTCTGACAACAAAGTGTGATATATATGAAATGTATATAACTGTACCTGCTTTCACATCCCAGGTTGACATTCATGATATTTTTAATATTGGGTGAGTAGTTGTGGATTAATACCTTTATTGTAATGTTTTTTGACAGTAGTATGTGGAGAATTTGCAATGGAGTAAATTGGCAACTCAGAAGTGAAATACAGTGACCTATTTATGGATGTTTCATCCCTAGAACATGTTGTGATCAGAGCACAACTTGGTGACATCATTGGATTTCAAATAATTCAAATAGCTGCACAGAAAGCTTCTTTTCAACTGACAATAATTGCTCTGGCCATAGAAATAGTACCAACTTACAGAGACTTGGAGAGATATACTAGTGGGCTTGGAACCTGTACAGTGGGTACACTGTAGAAGATGGAGTTGAGTCTAAACAGGGTGGTGGAAACATCCATATCTTATCTCCACTGTTTCTATCGGCATGGAAAGCCAGTAGGGGGATTGTGGTGCAGAGGGATTACAGAGGTGACCTGGGTGATTGCAAGTGAATATATTTTGAAGACTCAGAAGTAGATATGTACACCGAAAAAAATGACATTATATAATGTATAACCCATAGAAAAGTGGTTTCTGGGATCTGAATTCATCGTATATTTGACGGATGGCAGTAAGAGTTCCTATCAATCTCCATCTTGACTACATTACTATGATATGCACACAATTTTGTTCGCTAAATACTATATATTATGCTGCATTCAACGATACTGCTGAATACACTTCATTGCATGCTTCTGTATAGGCTCTCAAGATGTTCTCAAGATGTTCTCAAATACACACCTGAGTACAATCTCAAGTATTCTTCCAATTCCACTCAATCACACATTCTGAGCCCGCTTGACTCTATGCTCCCAGGTAAGCTCTCAAGAAGCCTTCAAGTACACTCCAAGTATGTTCCCAAGTATACCTCCAAGGACATTCTCAAGTACACTTCTGAGCATGCTCTCAACAAAGCTCCTAATTGCACATGATGGTATACTCGCAGCCATATATGCTTCTATATAGGCTCTCAAGATGCTTTCAAGCATACTTCCAAGCATACTCTCAAGTATGTTCCCAATTGCATAACATGATACACTCCCAATCTACTTGGCTCTATGCTTTCAAGTTTGCTCTCAAGAGGCAAGACACTCTCAATATCACCTGACTATATTCTCCCGTATATGCTTCTTGGTATTTAATTGAGAGACTTCAGGAGTTGCAGCCACCAGGCACCAGGAGGCAGATCATGGGTAGTGGGTAGTGGAGGGCATATCGAAGCAGAAATCATAACATCAATCAATATTAATGTGTAAACCATATCTTTATTGTACCCACCACAATGAAATCTTGCAATGCCTCATAGTTATGGTATTGACAATCACAATTTTAGATTTGGCAGAAAAAGTAGAAAATTGGATCTTAGGACTCAAATGTTCTATCAAAATCTGCTGCCTGCAGCATACAGATTGTAGGTATAGGTGTGCACATTCAGTCCAGCGCGGATAATGATGATGTCACTGGTATGATGGCTATGGTGATGATAGCAATGATGATAGTGTTGGTGATGGTGAACATAGTACCAGAAGCACTCAATCAAGTAGATTCAGTTCGTCAATATTGGTGTAATACCATCCAACAACTCATAGATTTTCATTAGCCAAATGTATTGCAAGCAAAACTCCACTCCTCACGATGTTTACATCTCTCAGCTGCAGCTCTCAAGCAATGCGCTGTGATGCAGTCAACAAGCAGGCTCTGATGGAGGCTATTAAACAGGCTTACAAGCAGAATATCAAGCAGGCTTCAGACTAGGCTCTGATAAGGTGTTCAAATGCCAGTAGGCTCTCCAGTAGACTCGATACTGCTATAACAGCCATGTAGTTAATACAGGTATACCTCCATCTCTGGCCACCAGTCTTATATGGTTTCACTGAATGGACTGTAGATGACAATAGACTGCACATTGTGCAGAGGTCCACGGGAAGCTTGCTGTGAGTTGTGCATGTACGCAGGTACACGTAATGTAGGCTATGGTCAATTTGTACTTTTGCTGATGTATCATTTTACCATACAATGAAATACGCACTTTATTCATTCCAACTCTTTGTTACATGTACTTATGTTGAGCTTTGTTGATCCTTGCAATATGTGTGGTTTCTCCCTTATGCGACGCGTAACTCATAGAGAAGCTGATTTTGGGACGGTAATTCATAGCATATTTGACGCGTAGCACTATGAATGTCCTATGGACCTACATGTTGACTAGATTACTATCCTACACATGCGATTTTGTGCGCTGGATACTATACATCACTGCATACAACAAACTTGAAAGCAAGCTGCCAGATGCACTTCATTGCACACTCCCAAGTACACTTCTGATTGCACTCGATTGCACACTTACAGCCTGCTTGACTGTACGCTCCCAATTGCTCTCGATGGCACACTCCCAGCGTGCTTGACTTACTCTCTCAAGTAAGCTCGCAAGACGCTCCCAAGTACACTCCCGGGGATGCTCTCAAGGACGCTCCCATTTGCTCTCGATGGCACACTTCCCAGGCTGCTTGACTCACGCACTCCAGTAAGCTCTCGAGACGCTCCCAAGTACACTCCCGGGCATGCTCTCCAGGACGCTCCCAATTACTTTCGATGGCACACTCCAATCTTGCTTGACTGTACGCGCTCACGACGCTCTCAAGCACACTCCCGAGAACGCTCTCAAGGACGCTCCCAACGGCACTCGATGGCACACTCCCAGCCTGCTGGACTGTACACTCCCAAGTAAGCTCTCAAGACGCTCTCAAGCACACTCCCGAGCATGCTCTCAAGTACACCCCCAATTGCACTCGATGACACGCTCCCAGCCTGCTTGACTATACGCTCCCAAGTAAGCTCTCAAGACGCTCTCAATCACACTCCTGAGCATGCTCTCAAGTACACTCCCAATTGCACTCGATGACACTCCCAGCCTGCTTGACTGTACGCTCCCAAGTACGCTCTCACGATGCTCCCAATTGCACTCAATGGCACACTCCCATCCTGCTTGAATGTACGCTCCCAAGGACGCTCTCAAGATGCTCTCAAGCATACTCCCAAGCACGCTCTCAAATTCACTCCCAATTGCACTCGATGGCACACTCCCAGCCTGCTTGACTGTACGCTCCCAAGCAAGCTCTCAAGACGCTGCCAAGTACACTCCGAGTACGCTCACAAGTACACTCCCGGGCATGCTCTCCAGGACGCTCTCAAGCACACTCCTGAGAACGCTCTCAAGGACACTCCCAACTGCACTCGATGGCACGCTCCCAGCATGCATGACTGTACGCTCCCAAGTAAGCTCTGAAGAAGCTCTCAAGCACACTCCCGAGCATGCTCTCAAGGTCACTCCCTATTGCACTCGATGACACTCCCAGCCTGATTGACTGTACGCTCCCAAGTACGCTATCAAGACGCTATCAAGCACACTCCTGAGAACGCTCTCAAGCACGCTCCCGATTGCACTCGATTGCACACTCCCAGCCTGCTTGACTGTCCGCTCCCAAGTAAGCTCTCAAGACACTCCCATGTACACCCCCCAGTCGCTCTCAAGTACTCTCCCAATTATACTCAATAGTACACTCTCAATCTCACTTGACTATATGCTCCCATGTATGCTCCTGTATGCCCGATCTAGAGACTTGCGGAGTTGCAGACACCAGGCACCGGGAGGCGTGAGGCTGGGGGCGTATGGCAGGCAGTGTTTGGTGGTGGGCGGCGTGTGGCGTGCGGCGTGTGGCAGGTGGCATGCGGCATATGTTGGCCGAAATCATGATGTCGGTTGATATTATAGTCTGAACATTATCTTTAGTGCGGTCACCACGACAAGATCTCACGATGCCTCACGGTCATGGTGTTGACAATTGCAGCCTGAGATACTGCAGGAAAGGTAGACAAGTGGATCTCGGAGAGAGCAGATCTCCGACTCAGATTTTCCGACGCAATCTGCTGCACTCTTGCCACCGATTGTGGGCGTATGTGTGCACATTTGGTTCCGGGCTGATGGTGATGGTGGCGGTGGTGATAATGGCGATGGTGATGGTGTCGGTGATGGTAATTATAGTACCAGAAGCACTTAGCCAAGTAGGTTGGCTACGTCAACATTAGCATCAAAGCTTCCACAGACTTAGAGCCTTCTACTAGCCAAAGCTTCCACAGGCCTAGAGCCTTCTATTAGCCAAAGCTACCACAAACTCCGAGTTTTCCATCGGCCAAAAGCTTCCAGTGGAAAACTCTACTTCTCCCCAATATGCTCCTACATGCTCGATCCAGAGATTTGTTGAGTTGCAGACGCCAGGCACTGGGAGGCGTGAGGCAAGTGGCGTGCGGCATGTGGCCGGTGGCGCGTAGCGGGAGGTGGGCGTCCAAAATCATGACGTCGGTCTATATCATAGTCTGAATCATATAGTGAGCGCGCCCACTGAGATGAAATCTCACGATGCCTCACGGCCATGGTGTTGACAATTGTAGCCTAAGATTCTGTCGGAATGGTAGACAATTGGGTCTTGGGGAGAGCAGATCTCCGACTCAGATTTTCCAGCGGAATCTGCTGCCTGCTTCCCACAGATTGTGGGCGTATGTGTGCGCATTTGCGCGGGTGCTGATGGTGATGATGGCGATGGTGATGATGGCGATGGTGATGATGGCGATGGTGATGATGGCGATGGTGATGGTGTCAGTGATGGTGATCATAGTAACAGAAGCACTTAGACAAGTAGGTTGGCTATGTCAACGTTAGCATCAAAGCTTCTACAGACTTAGAGCCTTCTATTAGCCAAAGCTTCCACAGACTTAGAGGCTTTTATTAGCCAAAGCTTCCACACACTCAGAGTTTGCCATCGGCCAAAAGCTTCCAGTGGCAAACTCTACTCCTCCCGAAGCCCGGCTCTCTCAAGCAGGCTCTCAAGCAGGCTCTCAAGCAGGCTCTCAAGCAGGCTCTCAAGCAGGCTCTAGAGCAGGCTTTCGCCAGCGGGCTCTCATGCAGACTCGCAGTGATAGTGTGTACAGTGCCGGTATAACAGCAGGCAGTAAAGACAAGTATAGGTCCATCTCTGGCCGGCAGCCATATATAGTTCCATAGGCCCACGCGCACATCTCTATGAATCGACTATAGATGACTATAGGCTGCACGTCGCGCAGGGGTCCACAGGAAGCTCATAGTAGATTTGCACTTTTGCTGATGCAAGGCTGCGTGTTCTGTCTTATACTTCTTGAGCTAGACCTGCTCCCTCCAGAATTCCCTTACAATGCTGCAAGATGTATGGTGGAATGTTGAAGATAGGCCTTCAACCTTCTAGATCTTCTGAGTCACGACTAAAAATCCTAGGGTATATCACTGGCAGTCGAGTAAGTCATAGAGCCTCACTCCTTTTCCTCCTGTGGTCTCGATTCCTTTCTCCATTCCTCTTCTACACTATAATGTCCCTCAACAGACACAACTAACAGAGCGGCTGGATAGTCTATTTAGTAGACTATTCACCTGGATACAGACAGTCATTGATGTGGAGGGTGGCATGGCACCATATATGTGGTATTTGGTAGAGAGACCAGGTGGTGCATTCAACTTTTTTCCTTCATACAAATCAAGTCATAGATGTCACTACATTATCTTTACATGATCTAGCACAGCGAAATGGCTGCCAGAACTTGATATCATATCTGGAAGTGTGCCCAACTTTTTGTACCCTCCAAGCACTTGACAGCCAGGGGTAAGGTATTCCTGGGATGATCTATCTCGGTACCTCCAAAGGGCGGCGAAGCCGCCACCGTAACTTGTATTACATATATACTTTACCGGCACGGATCGTTGGCAGCGCTATACTGCAAGAGATAAACATGTTTGTGAGATTTCGCGGCTGCAGTTGCAGGCATCAGACAGTTTTCGAATTGTCGTAGATCTAGCCGGTCACGTAGCATTGATCTATCAACGGAATGGAAATTCTGCTCAGAGTGCCGGTAGTATTGTTTCAGGATGCATCTTGACTCTATAATAATGGTTGTGGTGCATATAGCGAGATTCTGAATTGATCAGAGGCGGGCGAGGCGATAAGGTTGTTTGCATCACCACTGGTTCCGGTATGTCCTTCGAGGATATACTTAGGCAAAGCAACAAGGAAGAGAAGGTTTTGATTCATTGCTCGTACTAGCTCTCGTTCCCAGATTTCTCGTCGCTCGCCGGAGGCTAAAAGAAGCGGCTGGATTTCGAGCACAGCTCGTACTATTATATTTCGTGCACACTTAAAGAGAAGATATACCTTTCTATCCATACAGACTCAAAACTCTAGCACTGGGGCTCGTCCAAATGTCGGTTTACGTCTTCAGAGGTAAGTCAACCCATCAACCCATCTCTAGAACACATTCAGCACCCGTTGTGTGGTCGCTGCGTGAATGCACCATATCCGTTATGGTAAACCCCGCAATACTACTGTACTAGCTACTGTGTTTCAGACACCAGCAGCTGCTGACGGGGAGTATCCTATCGGGCAGTTGCTGCTGTCAGACATTTCGATAATTGGACATTATAAAAATAGCGGTGACAGTGGTCAAGCTTGAGCTCAGAACACCTGATTGTGGCCATTGTAAATCGCCCGTTGGAAGATCTCTATTCCAGCTTTAATTGATGCCCGTATTCACAGCTACCAGCGTGCCTTCTACGCGCAATCCGGTATCTAACCTCAGGCGCAAACGGGTAAAACATGGCCGACCTCTCACTCCGAAGCTCGATTCCACCACTTCAAAGTACCATCGGCACTGCGTGCTAACAGATTTGTCTTCTTGGACAGCCCCTTCTGATGCTGACAACTACATACCCAAAACCTCCGGACAGATACCCCCATTTGACTACTAATGTCCAAACCACAGTAACCACCACTACAGTACTTAAGTTCAAGGGTTGGGACTTTGAGAGAACAAAAGCTTGATTCTGCGAGTGGCAGGATGGCTCTACTGTTTAGACCCAGTGGGATATGGTAACAAGCGCGCCAATAAAAACAGCGTAATCCCTTTATCTGATCAGACTGGCTAACTCTTGCAGAATGCAGCTGCAGGCTGCATATATGCATGCCACATTGGATCCTGCAAGTTTGAGACAACATGAAGTTTTAGGTAACCAGACCAATGGAAAATACTTCACCGCGTCCTGCATGTACAGTCGTGTCAGAAAAGTGAGAGACACATCTATCATCCTAACGTCTACCAGCCAACCTTTTCCCCGTGGCCCACGCCCCAAAGTATTGATTAAATGGGTGAGGCCCTTCAGAGCATTAGAACTAGATTTCTTAAGATTTCTTTTTAAATTATGGAATATATTGTCATATGAAGCGTTTTGAAGGCGAAGTTGAACTTCTTGCGATGCGAGACACCTAGCCACTCGCTCCCAGGTGTGGCGGTGCGATGGGTTAGGCCGGAAAGCATGATATCTGGCGGCTCCTGCAATTTTTCATTTTATAACTCTTTAATGGCTATAGGCCGCCACCACTTGAGTGCATACTACGGTCCTCGTCATTCATTGTAGCAAGGATATGCCAACCTGCTCACTGCTAGCCAGCATTGTTGTCTCAGAGCATATTTTATTGTGCTTCTAGAAGTGAACCCCTTTGTGATAAATGGCACAATCACTCTATTGGTATTGTTTCACCGCCCTCCACAACAACCGTATTTTATGGTGAAAATATTCAAGACGCTGCTGGATAAGCTGCTGCATATCGATAAGCTACAGCGGAAAACCCACGCTTGGCACAAGAGGCTCAACCAAGCGACTTTATTAATTTGAAAGCGTCGGGCACCCGGCGGATAGATGTTGAATTCACTACGTCTTCTCAAGCTATCCTAGTTCCAACAACCTACCTCCCCCTTTCCTCCATCTTCACCTTGATCATTGCAATGCCGCATTGTCTAGTCACACTCTCCCTCCTGCCCCTCGTCGGCGCAGTACCGATCCCAAGTCAAGAGGAGACATTGAATTGGGTAACCGTCCCCGGCACCCGCGGTACTCTCACCATTCTCTTTTCCTGCACGGCCGCGCTTGGTTTATGTGTGTGGACGGGGGTGCACCTGAATGTGGACCCGGTTGAAAATCGACAGAGGGCCTCTCATATCCTAAAAAAATCCGTCTGGGCATTAATTGCACTATTCGCGCCAGATATAGTTCTCTCCTTAGCGCTACACCAATTTCTTATTGCGTGGGAGTACCGCAGAGCCGTCAACAACCCCTCTCGTATCCATACTCACAAATTTAAAGTTCTGCAACGGGTTATGGGTATGTGGAAGATATGCAGAGCCGTTAACGACCCCTCTGGTACCCATCCTCACAAATTTAAAGTTCTGCGATGGCTTGTGGGTATGTGGAAGCTATTCAGAACCGTCAACGACCCCTCTGGTACTCATCCTTACAAATTTAAAGTTATGCGGCGGCTTGAGGGTATGTGGATACTATGCACAAGAAAAAGGAAGGATAGGGCTGGCGAGACGCGGAAGGTTATGAAGCTCAAGATGGCATTCTTTGCAATAATGGGCGGCTTCCGTTGCGAGGATAGCACCGCCAATGACACCCTCTGGAAATGTCTCGATGTCAAGACTCTCTGCTCTCGGCGGACCATGGATATTATTCGCGATTACTCTCTCTCGGAAGTCAAAGACAAAAGTAAGGCTGGAGCGATTGCGAAAGCAGTGGCGTGCTTTCAGGCCGGCTGGCTGCTTCTTCAGTGCTTGGGCAGACATCTGGAAGGGATCCATATTACGTTGCTCGAACTGAACACTGTTGTCCACGTCATCCTCGCAATCATAATGTACATTATATGGTGGGAGAAACCATACGATATTGGCCGCTCTATTGCCGTCGACCGCTCCAGGCTCGGTACGGAGAATTCGGCCACCATGATCTACGCGGATAAGGTACGATATTGTCTGGGGAGCGTTGAGAAGGAGGTATTTGTTAAGCCTCCCAATTCTGACGACAAGGAACACGAAACGAGCGGAGGAGACGCGTACCATAAAATCCGAGCCGCCGTAACAATCTTCAGAAACTTCGGTGAAGTGCCTGGAGATGCCGGCCGCATTTTCAAAATAGCTCCGCACACTATCAGACGGTTTTTTCAGCATGTTATTCGGAAGGACACCAAGCACGCCGTTTTGCAAAACTACAAGAAACATGTGGAAATTCCGGTAGCGACCACTTTGGCTGCCTATGAAGCTGCCTTTGCTGCTGCCAATGAAACCGCCTTTCGAATCGCCCGCGAGCAAATGAATAGCGACGAATGCAAACAAGCCGCCAAGGGTATCGCCGATTACAGAATCCTCGAGAAAACTGTCTGCACCAGGCTCGCTACCGAGAAAATCGTCTGCACCGGTTGCGGGATCACCACCGAGAAAACTGTCTGCACCAGTTGCGGTCTACCCACCGAGAAAATCGCCTGCACCAATTGCGGGCTCACCACCGAGAAAATCATCTGCACCAGTTGCGGCCAAACCGCAGATGCCAAGCATGTAGGCAAAAATATCATTGACCCCTACGGCAGGAAAAATTTCGAAAAGGCTCTCGAAAAGGTATATATAACTACTCGAAAGAATACATTCAAAGACGCTTTTAATGCCTCCTTTGCAGCTACCGCTGCGAGTCTCCTCGAGAATACAAACACAAACTCGTCACCCGACCCCACATCACCAACACCTCCTAATTGTTCAGAGTTGCAAAAAAATGTCCTGATATCAGCCTTTAGGGCTGCAAATGCAGCGGCTCGCGCACCCTCTCGCCACGCCGTGCGTCTAGTTGCATATGACTGGGCTCTCGGAAAAGAGGGAGCCTTGAACGCTGCTACCGCTGCCTTACGCAACGTCACCATGGAGAATGTGAGCCAAGATATCAAAAACGGGCTCGATTTGGTCACCGAAAAGGAGCTCAACAAAGCACTGGAAAAACACTTCTGCAGTGGCGCGCCTCGCATTGGCACTGATTTCGGCCCGACATTCGCGATCGTTAAAAAATCCACAGCATCCGTCATCAGCACTGTTGCTTTCCGTGCGATCCAAGAGGCCAAAGAACAAGCCGCAGACCAGAAAGACCAAAAGGCAATGAAGGTCTGTGAATCTGTGGAGAATGTGCTATCTGCCATTATGCCAATAAAACCTGAGACCAAGTGGAAGCGATTGCGTTCATGCCTCATTAAAGCTTTCGAGGTGGTAGGAGAGGAGGTCATTTCCGTGCCAGAGCTATTCGAGCCGCCCACAGGGAGAAATAAGAAGGGGCAGGTCGACAACGTTAGCCAACCGTCCGAAGAAGCGCAGGAAAAGGAAAGCAGGATCGGGGCCGTCGGGTCGGTGGAGAAGGAAAAGGGAAACGAGATTAGGGTCATCGAGTCCGTAGAGCAGGAAAAGGGAAGCGAGATCAAGGTCGTCGAGTCCGTGGAGCAGGAAAAGGGAAGCGAGATCAGGGTCATCGAGTCCGAGAAGCCGCCCAGGGCCGCGACGGAAAACAAAAACGACCGCACGGCCTCCAACGCCGAGGGTGTTGGGGTATTCGGCCCAAAATGGCGGAAATTGCATCGAACAACGCTTCTTGTGTTTTCCATTATAGCAGGAGCATTCTACGGGGGCGCGCACTCGACGAAGTGGAATAGCCAATGGTTTCCAACTGAGGCCGAACGACTTCTGTGGCGTATATCCTGTGTTGTTGGTTCGGCTGCGGTAATTCCAATTGCAATTCAGCTATTTTATCCTTTTGTGTTGAAACACACTCGGCGCATTTGGCCCAATTGGTGCACTGAGCGAGCTCAACCCGTTCAACCCACTCTACCCGCCCACGCTTCTGCATGGAGTCGCCTTCCCCTTCCCGTCCAAATTGTTTGCTCAGTGTGCTGGGCATTTTTCATTGCTGCAAGAGTGTATATCGTTGTTGAGTCATTTCTTTCTGTTAGGTCACTACCGAGGGAAGCTTTCCGGGCTGTGAGCTGGACCAATGCTATACCTCATATCTAGTGTGGTGCATGGGGAGGGGGGAAATTTTTTCTGTTTGGGTTTGGGTGTCGGTATTGGTTGTCTTGGTTTAGTCTTGTGCCCAGACTCTCTCTTAGCGTCTCAGCCACTTTCTGACGAAAGAGCTCCGACTTAGTGAGAGTCTGGAACTAATCGGTTTAGCCAAGTCCGATCGGGCGCTACTGTTAGCCATCGGAGCTTCCTAATAAGGCAGCCCTGCTTCCGATGTAACACTAAGTTTATCGGGAGTCTCCCGATATTAAGAACTGTGTCCGGGTCCAAATACCACTGTCCGATGACGAATCCGAGCATCTATTCTTGGATCTGAGCTATATATATCGGAATGCAAATTCCAAGCCCATAAGTGAATAGAACCCAATCCCTTGATATCCTGCCAACCCGGAGCCACCAAAAGATACCTTATAGCCTTAAACCGTTATGCATTCCCATCCCAAAGCAAAGAAAAACAATTCCCGAACCATAATCCCCGAACCATAATCCCAGTAACAGACCCAAAGAAACAATGCAAACATAAAGGAAACCGCACACATGAATTCCAAAGGAAACAGAGTTAAGGACGTATACTCATAATCGTAAAATGAAGGGGAGTGGCCTATTGCCATGTTTGGCCTTCATCAGCAGGGAAGACCTTAAGCATAGGCCGCGGAGGCGTAACCAAGACCGGGTTATCGAGGGGAAGGTCGTCGAACGCCGCATCGCGCTTAACACTTTCGCGTACCTGCCTTTGAATGACATCATGCCATTCACTAAGATTAATCGGCATCTCAGCGCGAGGATTGTACGATTCGTCGGGAAGGAGGTCAAGATCAGCAGGGAGGACGTCACCGTACCAGTCCCCAGCGCGTAGAGGAATCTCAGCGTGGTAATAGCGTTCCTCAACTGGCTTTTTATCACGGATCCACTACCCGCAGTCTAATTAGTATGCTAGGTGTAATATCATGGATCGATTAACTCACATAAATAGGCCCTTCTCGATATCCCAACAAAACCTGGTTGGCACCGGCTGCCATCACCACGTCCCTGCGGTATTCATCCACATCCTTGTAGGTCATGCCGGGAGGGGGTACCGGGAACTGCCACTCGCCGCCTGGGTGAGTTCTGTGAGCGGTCTTCCATACCTCAAGAATGCATGTATGGTTATCCAAAATGTCTTCGTGCTGGTAAGTCATCAGAATGATGGTTTTGACCCCACCAAGCGATCCGTGTTGCCAATAGCTCCGCTTAGTCTGGAGGCCCCCGTATTTCTGAGTATTCGCAACCTCAACCATAAACGGTGCCCAAGTCCCGACACCACAAGAGATTCCAGAGTCCGGTGTATACGCGGTGTACCAGGTTCCATACATTCCCGTAGGGATTCTAACTGGGTAGCCTGCAAGCTCGTTAGTCCGTGGCCTTCACCGACCGAGGAAGAATAGATATACTCTGTACATCGACATTTGCTTTCTTGTAAAGCGTAAAAGGTATACGGTGTTCGATGTACCAAAACTTGAGTAGATGCTCAGGGAGTGCAGTCGGAGCCACGTCGTGATAAGCTCGGGCCCCACCGATTCTGGGCGAAGCAATCTGTAGTGGGTGGTCGTAGTACTCAACCTTGTGGAGCCAATGGCGATCAGAGACCTTTTGGTAGTTCCGAATGAACTTTAATGCGGTATCGGAGTCTACCTCGATGGTGAGGAGGAGGTCGCTCGGGCAGAACCTTTCCGAATCAAAGTTAAGGAGCGTTGCGCGGTTATGTTCTTCGATTTGCGCGTAAATTCTCGCGAAGGGGTGGTTTGGGACAAGTGATCGAGGGCCGGAACGCGGGGAAGACGTTGCTGAGAACGTGGACGCTGTTGAGGGGGGAGGCGATGGAAACGTGCTCGAAGGGGTTGGTGGCTGTAGTATGAGTCGATCGTTGTTAGCATCCGATTCGCTGAATTCAGCCGCAGCGGATTCGAGAGTTGAAGTCGCAACGGTTCGAGATACGCTGCGCTCGTCGCCGTCGTCTGAAGAGACTGGAGAAAGGCGATCAAAGTGTGAATAGTTAGGCATCGCAGGCAGGCGTGTTGGTGGTGAGAAAGAGCTGAGAGGTTTAGTAGGAAGTAATGGTGCTTAAGGAAAGCAGGGTTTGGTATCTTGGCAAATGTTTGGCACTTTACCCCAGCACAAAGAAGCGCCACGTGGGAATGCGACGATCTCGGAAGTATAATCTATTCTCCGAGAACTCGTTGAAAGGGCAAATACGAAGTGAAGCCATCGCATTGCTGGTCCCCACAAGGCTGGTCGTTTTGGGGCAGTCGAAAGGTCTGAATTGCATTGCCCGCTTAGGTGTGATGATCTACGGGGTGCTAACACCTCAAACATTGCCGCTGGGAAGTGGTGGAAGTGATGGTAGTGGAAATAACGCAGGTCCCGAAGACGCAAGTCGGAAGTGATGTTAAGCGGATTGCGAGGGTAGAAATTGCTTTTCTTTGAGGTCAGGATGGTATATCAGTCATCTGTTCGCCCTACTCCTCACCATCGTTAATGTCGGATCCAACAACGCGCCGCCGCGGGGGGCCCGATACTACAACAATGCGAGGAAGCACCAACGAAAGGATTCGGGAAGTTTTGCAGTTTATGAAGATGCGTGGTTTCACGTCGGTTTCAAGCTATTTGGTGGCTATGTGTGATTCCCGGGCACACGATATCAAACACCTAACTGGAATAATGCTTGGCTCTCGGGGTGTGTTCACCGAGCTGGTGGAATCGCTCTTTGCGGCGGACAACACAACAGCATTATTTAAGTTGACGTACGACTCTCATATGTGTATATTGGCCCGGAAAGTGACGTTCCATAAGCTCTGGACTGAACTCAATTGCATCGGTAAACACCGCGAACTCCGCCGCCCGGCATCAGATTTTGCGGAGTTCGATTGGGAAAGCCTGGATTTTGGAAGCATCGGGGAAGCGTTCCGGCGAGCAGCTCCTGCTACAACCGAGCTGGTGGAACAATTTTGTGGGGTTACAGCCGTAACTGCAGATTGCCCTGCCCGTTCCAGAGGGCGTTATACAGGCGGCAGTGCAGTTGGGGACGCGGAAGACCACTGGGGGTTAGACAGTCCTGCATGGTTGGAAAAGAGGAAGATGATATCGGTTGTAGCAATGAGCCTGCTCGGTTATGCCAATTCACAGCGTGCCAACATTCTACAGGTAATAGGTGTCTGAATTTGCAGGCCGGGGGCAGAGTTGATTGATTATAGACTACTGTGGGGTTTTACCTGTTTGCTTCCTGGGTTCCTAAACGCGTGATAGTTGTATTGCAACGTTTAGGCGTATCAAGCTCCTATTGTCCTATTCTCCATAGCCTGGAGATGGCGGCGCAGGGCGTGGTGGCGAAGACTAGAATCCGAGTACAGAACCAGCCGTTTATGTTGCTATACGATAACTTCAACATATATAGCAAAGTGCAGGACGAGCCAATTCATAATAAGAACATTCAACACAACAATACCGTGGGCGTTGTGGTCTTTCTAAAGACGCAGCAAGGTGATCCCTGGCCAAAGCGATTGCCACAGGATAAACAAACAGTATCCCGGGCTGAGCAACTTCCTAATCTGCTTGACGCCCACTCAGGGGATCAACCACGCCCATATACTCTGGCCCCGGAACAGTGGTGGATTCGATTGGAGGAAATTGGGGATTTCACAACTCATGATGTATTGGCACCACTGTTTGAATCAGTCCGCACATATATGCCCCGAATTTCTGAGGCCATGATTTGCGATACATTGTGGAGCTTCGCAGGCGCCGAAATGGGTTCGAAGGATGGCCGGAGTGGCTAGGAATTACTCTGGTTCGAACCACCGGAGGTGTATAAACTTTTTCCGACAAGGATAGATGCTGCGCCAATGAAGGCGTTTGACCTGGACGAAGCATCAATATCAGGGAACTCTCAAATCCTTGATGCCATTATACACGAATTAGACTTGGATACAGATAAACTTGGAGACAATTTCCTCGTGCCAATATCAGGCGATCAGTTAACTGTTCAGCAGCTACGGTCTTTAAAATGCTGTAGGTCTTTCGATGATGCGAAAGGTGTCCATAAATTGCAATGGGTTATGCCGATATCTGGTAGGTAACTTGCAGGCTTCTAGCGGAGTGGAAGGGTGTATTGACATAGATGTGCAAGCAGGGCTTTTTCACTTGCGCATGGCAGCGTGCAGAATGATATACGACGCTCATGGCGGATCGGATGGTTGTCGAAATCCTTTATCACTAAAGAGACTTGGAGGAATCTTGGGAAGAACGAAGGTCTTTAGTGCAACTGGTCATATGGATTTTTACGCTGCGGACGCCATACTCAGGCATGTAACGGATGCATTGATCATTGTTGCAGTTATGGCACACATCAAAGTCGGGTCGGTTGAAGAGATGCGGACCCGAATGACGTCTTTAGACTGGCGCGCAACTATCACCGAAGTCGTAAAGAAGTGGATCCCTCCTACTAGTGTTCATTTTCACCATAAAGATAAGACTATCGAAGAACGGGATGCCTTACTGGAGACTGCGGTATTGCTACTACAGCACAGCTTGATTTATAGGGTGCTTGGGGAAGCTGTCGCTCAAGGAGATTCAGGGAGGATAGTCAAGCAGCTTCAGATGCTTACGATAATGTTTCATGGCGGACGACAAAGCAACTACACGATCGAGTCGTTGGAATGGTTTGCAGGAATGCTAAAGACATGGTCCGACGACCTTAAACGAGTTTGGTTGAATCATTGCGTGGTGAATATTAGTGGGCCGGAGGGAAAGTTGATTGAGATGGATCGATTCAACGAACAGTTAGTCGGTTAAATAAAAGAAGTTTACAACCCACGGGGAACCCCTGCATCGGATCGATTTCAGCGCGAGGTTATTGCACGGTTAATGATGATCTTCGGGCGAGCGAATCTGGCAATGGCGAGAGCAACCGGAGCCCGAGAC